>JAEIGA010008304.1_pt1 | contig 15733 bp, 13 predicted proteins | sample 9270691 | NCBI WGS metagenome assembly JAEIGA01 (sample SAMN17057246, study PRJNA624740) | gut metagenome | biome: biome; isolation source: fecal sample | host: Bos grunniens | place: China: Xizang | collected 2019
CCTGTCTTTCTGCTGCAATATGTCGCAGGACTATATCAACCGTAAGACATTGATAAAGGTGGGAGTGGTATTGTTGGCGGTATTCCTTCTTGCAGTATATGCCTTCCAGATAAATATGGTAGGTAGAGCCGGAGGTGAGTTCGCTTCCAATACTATGAACAAGTTCAGCTTCAATTCTGATTCATGGATATTTACAAATGTCATATCCAGATTCAGTGAGAACTTCCAGTATCTGTTCGTGTATATGGCCTTTTACCTTGTCGGAGGATACTATAACTTCGAATATGCTTTCAGTTGCGATTACGACTGGTGCTTCTTCTGTGGAAGCAATACGGCTGTAACCAATATCACAGACAATATATTGGGCATGAACATCGAAGCGCTTAACTATCAGACAAAGATATTCCAGCAGTTCGGTGTCGATCCATACATACAATGGCATTCATGCTACCTATGGCTGGCCAATGACTTTACTCTTCTCGGAGTACCTTTTGTTCTGTATTTCATCGGAAAGATGGCAGCATACGCCTTCATGCTGTACAGGAAGTTCAATGACCTGTTGTCTGGAGTGGTGTTCATCCTGTTCGCGAACATGATCATACTTCTGTTCGCCAATAACAACTACATGTCGACCATCTTCTTCTCTTTTGCATTCTTTTTCCCGTACTGGTTCTTTACCAGGTATGTAAAACTCACCAAGTAAGTCATGATCAAGCCTTTGATAATAGATTTCGATTACCGCATAATTCATAGCGCATCCGGACAGATTGCGCGTGTGTTCTGGGAAACCAACAGGGAGAAGAACTTCGCCCCGACGATAGTCTGTTCATATCAGGATGTGGAAATGGACAGCGGGTGTGACCTTATTCAGGTAAAAGAGTGCAATCTTCTGAGATATATCTCGAGTGCATTTCGCAGATTGGGATTTCCGGACCTATGTCATATACCCGATCAGCGACGCTTCTCATGGGCTCCATTTGCCTTGCAGAGGCTCAGGAAGACGGATGTCGGTTCCTATGACTATATACATTCCATAAGTTGCCCGGAATCCTCGCACATGGTAGCTCTTGAACTCAAGAAGAAGTACGGACTTCCATGGGTGGCCCAGTTCAATGATCCATGGGTGGAAAATGAGGCCAAGTCCTTCCGGACAGATATGTTCAGAGGTCTGGATGAACGATATGAAGCCGAAGTAGCCGAACATGCGGACCTGATTATCCACACCAACAGGATAATGTATGAGAACTGGTCTGTCAGATACGGTGATTCCATAAAGGAAAAGATGATTGTACTCCCTCTTTCCTTCAATGTCAGGCATCTGCCTGAAATCCGTGACGAGCATGAGCCAGACGGTAAGTTCAGGATATTCCATATAGGACATCTTTATGGCAAACGCTCTGCCAAGGACATGTTTGAAGCCTTGGCCTTGATCAAGGAACGATGTCCGTTGTCTGCGGAGAAGATAGAACTTTCATTTATCGGCACCCTTTCCGACGATGACATGAAATACGCACAGAAACTTGGAATAAGCGATATGGTGAAGTATCTGGGAGTGATTCATCCTGATGCCCTGGCTTCATATTACATGAGTGCGGATATGTTCCTGGTTATAGACATGAATGTTCCACGCAGTCCGAGCTTTCCTTCAAAACTGATGCTGTATCATTATTATCGTAAACCGATAATGAGCATAACGACCGATGATAGCATCATTGAGGACGACATGAGGATGTCAGGACACAAGTCTTTCTTGTATGGTGACGCCGAGGGTATCGCTTCGTATCTGTGTCAGCTGCTGGACGGAACCCTCAAGGCTGATGGATTTGACCGTGATTATTGGCGTAAGTTTACCGTGGAGAATGTGACTGAACTGTACTTGGACAGAATATTGAAACTGATTTCAGATGAATCCGATATTGATAACAGGAGTTGAGCACCATAATGTATATGGTGTGTTGAGGGCATTGCATAAGAAGGGACTTACTTCACAAGTACATCTTCTTCTGACTGGTGCTCCACCACGCTATATCCATCTGTCTGAATATATACCGGACGGAAGGATCTCCTATGTCCCTGGTCTTGAACATCTTGTGGATGCTATGAATTCCATGGGGTTCGAGGAAAAGGTGGTGGTCATCTGCTGCAGCGATGCTTCGATAGCATACCTTGACGAACATAAGGATCGGCTGGACGAAAGATTCGTTCTGCCTTCAGCATCAGGAACATATGGCGGGATTCATCAGATGATGAGCAAGGCGGTCCAGGCCCGGATCGCTTCAGATGCAGGGCTTTCATGTCCGGTGGGATATATTCTTGCGAAAGGTGAGGAGGTGCCGGATAATCTGCCTTTTCCATGTATCGTCAAGCCTATGGACAGCGTGACTGCCGGAAAGTCGGAAATCTGCATTTGTGATGACAGGAAGGCTCTCGAATCGGCTTTGGAAAGGTCATGCTGCCAGGAACTGTTTGTCCAGGAGTTCGTAATCAAGAAGATGGAGTTCCAGCTGATCGGATGTGCAGTCGATGGTGGAAGGTCTGTAGTCATACCTGGTTATACCAGGATAATAAGGCAGCCGGCAAATACCAATACCGGTTTTCTGGAATATGTCCCTATGGACCAGGAAATTGATGCGGATACTTTGAATGGGGTTAAAAGGATGATTGCTGAAATGGGATACGAAGGACTTTTCAGTGTGGAGTTCGTTCAGGACCATTCCGGCCGAAACCTCTTCATGGAGATGAATATGAGAAATGATGGCAATGCCGTTTGTGTGACGGATGCCGGATGCAATCTCCCATATATATGGTATGCCTCTTCGTGTGGTATGGACTGGACCGAGGAAGCACACAGGAGTGTCAAAAGACTGTATTGCATGCCTGTCATACCTGATATGACGATGATGCTGAAAGGGAAGGTTTCGCTCCTGACGTGGATCAAGGATGTAAGGAAGACGACATCCTTCATGGATTACTCACGTGAGGACAGAAGGCCTTTTGCAAGGAATCTTGCATTGTTTGCAGGCTTTCTGGTAAAGAGATTATTGAGAATAAGATAGACGATGATGCCATGCTGTTGAAGATAAAGGATTTTCTCATGCATTATACCTGGGATCTGGCCTACGGACATTGTGACAGTCTGATCTTCCGGGACGGACAGGCTGTGCTTTCGGATCTGCACTATGTAAGGAATCCATACAGGACAAAATGGTTTGCGGATCCTTTCATCATCGAAGAAGATGATGAGTGTCTGCATCTTTTGGTAGAGGAATTTGATTCAGAAGTACGCAGAGGCCGGATTGCTCATATTGTCATTGATAAGAAAAGGGATCTGATCACAGACTGTACCATCGTCTTGTCTCTGCCTACCCATCTTTCTTTTCCAGCCATCTACCGTCATGACGGACAGATATATGTCCATCCGGAAAACTCTCAGGGGGGCGTCAGCAGGATATATAGGTACGACAGGGAGGCAGACAAGCTTGTGGATCCGGTGACAATCATCGAGGAGCCTTTGACTGATGCGGTGATAAGGAAGACCGATGCTGGATATGAAATGTTTTCGACCAGTATGCCTGATCCGAACGGCAAGGTGTTATCCAGATATGCATCAGAGTCGTTTGCCGGACCATATGTGAAGACAGGACAGATTTCCATGGCTTCTGCCATTGCCAGGATGGGAGGATATTTCTACAAATCTCCGGCAGGGACTATGAGAGTGGCTCAAGACTGTAACGGGGCCTATGGACGCGCGGTCCTTTTTATGGACGAGGAGAAGGTTGTCGGAAGAATGGTGCCTGAGGATTGGCATTATGCAGGAATACATACATTCAATACTTACGGAAATACAGCTGTCATAGACTTGAAGAAGTATGATTTTCCATTACTGTATAAATTGAAGACGATACTTAAGAATGAAGATTCTGTATTATATTAATGGAATGCATTTTGGCGGTGCTGCCAAAAAGGTGGCTATGCTGTCAGGGGAACTTTCCCGCAGGGGGCATGAGGTGCATGTCGCCACGAATATGTTTCTGCCGATCGGGTTCAAGATGTCACCTGATGTGCATCTCCATTCTCTGTATCCGGAGGATTCATACACCAGGGGGCGTGTCTATCGTCTGATGAATGTTATAAAGAATGCCAGGAGGATAGCTTTGGAACTTCGGCCTGATGTGATAGTGTCCGTACTTCCACACGTTTCGCTCTTTGTCAGGATTGCTGTGTCCGGCACCGGCATTCCGCTGGTTTTTTCGGATGAGACGTCATTTGCCAGAAAAGACTCCTGGGTGGACTATCTGGTACGCAGGCATCTGTATTATTTTGCTGACGCAGTTACGCTGCTCACCCATAATGATGCAAGGATTCTGGGACGCAGGATTCCGCGCAAGACAGTCATACACAATCCGGTCCTGACTCCTCCGGTGCCGGCAGGGATAGTCCGGGAGAAGGTGATACTTGCGGTAGGTCCTTTGTTTGAGTGGGATATAAAGGGATTCGATCTTCTTTTTGATGCTTTTTCCAGTCTGAAGGCTGACTTTCCTGAATGGAAGCTTAAGATTGTGGGAGCCAAGGATGCGGCTACAGAAAGCAAGGTAATGGATATGGCTGCGGCAAAAGGCGTGGCAGACAGACTGACGCTTACAGGATTCGATCCGGATATCTTCAACCATATGCGTCAAGCTTCAGTGTATGCACTTACCTCCAGAATAGAGGGATTCTCCCTGTCACTTGTCGAGGCTATGTCTCAGGGATGTGCATGCGTGGCATTCCGGAGTCATGGAGTGATCGAAGAGGTCAGCCAAGGAGGTAAAGGGGTGGTCCTGATAGATGACGGTGATGTGAAGGGATTCGGGGAAGGTTTGCGCAGGTGCATGTCCGACAGTGTCCTGAGGCAGAATATGGCGGATGAAGGAATAGAATGTTCGAAACGATACGGTCTGGTGGAGATTGCCAATGATTGGGAGCAGCTCTTCCGCAGGCTGATAGAAAGATAAAAATGTCATTGATATGAATATATTAGGATTATTTCCTTTGAGTGGTAATGGTGGCATCGCTTCCTGGACAAGAAAGTTTCTCAATGCTTTCCCGGATAAGGATCATGTCATATTTCCTGTCGATGTGTCACCTTGGGGTAGGAATGATGATGATTCCATGCTGATGCGTGTGATCACCGGGTTCAGGGCCTTGCACAGAATCCTGTGTGATGTCAGGTGTGTCATCCGGGAGAAGGATATTGATGTGATGCATACGACGACTTCTGGAAATCTCGGTTCCTTAAGGGATATCTGTGTGGCACGGATATGCAGGAAAGCCGGCGTCAAGACAATAATGCATTGCAGGTACGGCTGCATAACCGAGGATGTCACTTCGCGGGGGCTGGTAGGTACCCTGCTTAGAAAGGCCATGACTCTCTATGACCAGATATGGGTGTTGGATTCACGTTCTTACCAGACTCTGAAAGGAATTCCTTCTTTGGCGCACAAGGTGTACATCACTCCTAATCCTATAGAGGTCTCACGTCCATTTGATCCTTCTCCAAAGGAATATGACAGGGTGGCTTTCATAGGTAATCTGATACCTTCAAAAGGCTTGTATGAACTTGTTGAAGCAGCTGTGAAGACAGGGGTACATCTTGATATAGTCGGGCCGGCTTCTGACAACGTGGCCAGAAAGGTTAAGGAAATTGCAGGAGAGTGCTTCGGACAATCTGTCGTCATGCATGGCAAGATGGCAAACGCTGATGCAATGCGTTTCATGGAGACTGTCGATGTCGTTGCTTTGCCTACATATTATCCAAGTGAAGCGTTCCCTATATCTATAATTGAGGCGATGAGCCTCAGTAAACTTGTAATATCATGTCCGCGTGCGGCTATACCTGATATGCTTACCGGACTTGATGGAACTCCATGCGGTATATTGGTAAGACCGGGTTCTGCATCGGACATTGCTGAAGCATTGACATGGTGCAAGGAAAATAGGGCTGAGGCTGACGAACTTTGCCGCAAGGCATATGAGAAGGCTTATAATGTATACAGATCAGAAGTCGTATACGGATTATACAGGGATAATTATAGAAAGTTGTGGAAATGATTGATACAAGACAGGAACTGAAACGGTTCCTTCAGGAGGATGCTGCAGCAAACCGGATGGAAGGAGCTACTTTTATCAGCTATATTGTCAGGCTTGCTTCCGGAAGCGAGTCGGCTCATGTATACCGTTACCTGAAGTGTCTCAGGCATTGTGAGTTCCATTATAATAGCACAGGTCTGTATCATAAGGTGATGAGTATGTATTATCGCTTCAGGCTGCATAGGATGGGACTGAGGTACGGAATAAGGATTCCTCTCAATGTATGCGGATACGGACTGACGATATATCACATTGCCGGTGGTGGAGGATGTATCTTGAATGCAGCCAGGGTTGGAAACCATTGCAGGATCCAGGCTGGAGTGCTTCTGGGTAATGCTCATCATTCCGAAGATGAAAAGCCGGTGATAGGTGATGATGTGGAAATAGGTCCTGGAGCAAAAGTGCTTGGCAAGGTCACTGTAGGAAACGGTGCTGTGATCGGTGCCAATGCTGTGGTAACCCATGATGTGGAACCTGGAGTATTTGCCGGAGGCGTTCCTGCACATACAATCAAATCCCTGTACTGATCCCATGCACATACTTCTGGTAACACAATATTTCCATCCTGAGAATTTCAAGAGCAATGATGCTGCTTTTGAACTGGCGCGGCGTGGGCATAAGGTGACGGTTCTGACCGGACTGCCTAATTACCCTCATGGCAAGGTGTATGACGGCTATGGTCTTTTCCGAAAGAGGAAGGAGGTCATAGACGGAGTGACGATTTATAGGACCTTGGTAATACCTCGTGGGAATGGCGGCGGAATGATGCTGGCCCTGAATTATCTCAGCTGGGCTTTCATAGCTTCTTTCTGGGCTGTGTTCATGGCCATCTTCGGAAGGTATGAGGCTGTGCTGGTACATGAAACATCTCCGATAACACAAGGGTTTCCTGCCTTGATCGTGAAGTGGATACGTAGGATTCCTATGTATTTCTGGGTTCTTGACCTGTGGCCTGAGAGTCTTCAGGCTGCTGCTGGAATAAACAACAGACATGTATTGGGATTCTTCTCACGGGTGGCGACACTCATGTATCGTAATTCAGAGAAGATACTCATCAGTTCAAAAGGCTTTAAGAAATCTATCTGCGAGAAGGGCGACTTTGAATCCAGGATCGAGTATTTCCCGAACTGGGCGGAAGATGTGTTCACAGATGCTGTTGACGTAGAGTTGCCTCCGATGCCGGCAGGCTTCAAGGTGATGTTCGCCGGAAATGTTGGTGAGGCTCAGGATTTCGATGCAGTGATGAATGCCGCTCTGGAACTGAAGGACTCAGGAGTCAAGATTATGATTGTAGGTGACGGGCGCAAGAAGGCCTGGGTAGAGGACTTCATCGTAAAAAATGCCCTGGAGGATGTGGTGTTTCTGATGGGAAGACATCCTTTGGAATCCATGCCTTCATTCTTTGCCAGTGCGGATGTGCTTTTCCTGGCATTGAAGAATGAATATATATTCAGCCTGACCGCCCCGGCCAAACTGCAGGCATACATGGCTTCCGGCAAGCCTGTACTTTCCATGATAGATGGTGAGGCTGCGGAGCTGGTAAGAGAGAGCGGCTGCGGTCTGTTCTGTCCGGCAGGAGACCATAAGGCCTTTGCTTCATGTGTCCTGCAGCTTCGAGACATGCATCCTGATGAGCTCAGAAGTATGGGACAGGCAGGAAAGAGATATTTTAAAGAGAATTTCAGTAAGGATAAATGTATGGAGCATCTTTGTTCCGTCATAGAGTAGTTATGAATGTATTAAGAAAACGAGTTTTTGCCCTTCTTAAGGGTGCCTTGAATGACGTACTGCCCGAATCAGAACTCTTTAGAGGTCTGTCCGAAAGGGAGTGGGCAGAGGTGTTCGCTGTGCTGAGCATGCATGGTGTGGCGGTTTTCGTGTTTGATGCGGTAGGTAAAATGCCTGCAGAATGCCGTCCGTCGCCATCTGTCCTTCACAGATTCATTTCCCAGAGTCTTCGGCTTGAGAAGGAATATGAGCTGATTGAGAAACTGTCTGGAAAGATGTCGTCTCTTCTTGCGGACAACGGAATCAAGGGTGTTATGCTTAAGGGACATACCATAGCTGTTTATTATATGAAGCCTTTTGTGAGAAAGTCCGTGGATGTGGATATCTATTCTCCGGATGGTGGCGAGGCAATTGATGCTCTGTTCCGTTCCAAGGGTGTAACTGTGGATTCGGATTTCTATCGTCATTCGCATTTCTATCTGAACAGGGTGATGGTGGAAAATCATAAATGCCTTCTGGACATCAGGGGCAGGAATACTCTTAAGGCTCATGATGAGGAACTGAAGATGATGGTCAAGAATTACCTTGATCCCTTCCCTCCAGGTCTGCATCGGCCGGATCCGCTGTTTGCAGGCATCTTCAATCTTCATCATGCTTTGTCACATTTCATCTATGAAGGAATCTCTTTCAAGTTCCTCACAGACTGGGCGCTGTTTCTTAAAGGGGAACGTGACGTAATGGCTTCCTATGAAATGAAAGACCATCTCGAACGTCATTCTCTTCTTAAGTTTGCGGCGGCAATGACTGTAGTGGCAGTCCGATATATGGGGCTTTCAGCTGATTATGTCCCATCATATCTTGCTCCAGAGATGGCAGGACTCTCTCCTGAAGTCATGGATAAGTTTGTCGATGACCTTTTCAGACCATACGAACCTTCCCACTCCCATAATATAATAAAGGAACGTACTGTCAATGTCAGAAGAATCATCAAGGCCTCATGGAAGCCTCGTGAATTCCTTGGGCAGAGTGCCTTTCTTTTTGTGATCAATAAGTTTATCCCTATCCTTTTGGGTAAGAAATACGAAGCAGACTGATGAGTATGGAAGGGTATTCATATCATATCTTTTCTCCTTACAGGGTGTGCCCCTTGGGAGCGCATGTAGACCATCAGCATGGTCTGGTGACTGGTTTTGCCTTTGATAAGGGCGTGGATCTGTGGTTCAGCCCGACGGAAGACGGCATTGTCTCTCTCAAAAGCCTTACTTTTGATGGTGATGTACATTTTGACATTACCAAGCCGGTGCAGATCAAGGAGGGGAACTGGGGGGATTATGTGCGTGGTGCCAAATATGCATTGAGGAAACGTTTTGAGCTTAAACGTGGAATCACCGGAGTCATCAAGGGAAGTCTTCCGGTGGGTGGCCTCTCCAGCAGCGCTGCGGTGCTGATAGCATATGTAATGGCTCTTGCGAAGGCAAATGACATTACATTGTCTGATATGGAAGTCATAAAGGCTGCCAGTCAGGCTGAAAGGGAGTATATCGGTCTGACAAACGGAATACTTGATCAGGCATGCATAGTCCTCGGTGAGAAGGATGCGCTTCTTTTTCTTGATACCGATACCGAGCAGTATCGTGTCATCAGGAGGAACCCGCGCATGCCGGATTTTGAACTCGCGATAATTTTTTCCGGACTTACGCGCAATCTTGTTTCCAGTGACTATAATCTACGTGTTGCAGAGTGTCGTACCGCTGCCTGGAACATGATGGCATATACCGGAATGCCTCTCAAGAGCCTTGACAAGACCTTTCTCAGGGATGTGCCTAAGGATATATATGAGGCTACTAAAGACCGTATGCCAGAGAGGTTTGCGCGACGTGCGGAGCATTTTTACAGCGAGTATCGTCGTGTCCGTAAAGGAGTTACGGCATGGGAGACCGGTAATCTTGAACTCTTCGGACGCCTTAGTTTCGAGAGTTGTGAAAGTTCCATTGCCAATTACGAATGCGGAAGTGAAGAACTGATTGCCATATATGAAATAATGCGCAGGACAGAAGGAGTATATGGAGGCCGTTTCAGCGGTGCGGGTTTCAAGGGAGCATGCGTTGCGTTGGTGGATCCTTCGAAGGAAGACTCTATCCGTAAGCAGATAACTGAAGAATACCTGAAGATGTTTCCGGAGTATGCCGGTACGTTTGAACTGCATTTCTGCAGAACGGATGACGGTGCCCGCTTCATAGAAGAAAAGTAAGGTTGTATATGAAGATTCTTATTACAGGAGCAGCCGGTTTCATAGGCTCGAAACTTATGTATATGCTTGCAGCAAGAGGGGACTCTGTCGTAGGCATTGACAATATAAACGATTATTATGATGTCCGTCTGAAATACGGACGGCTTGCAGAGTGCGGTATTTTCTCTGAGACATGGGAATGGCACCAGGCCATCAAGAGCTCGATTCTTCCTGATTGCCGTTTCATAAGGATGGCCATAGATGACAAGCCGTCTTTGGATGCTCTCTTTGAAGAAGAAGGATTTGACGCAGTGGTCAACCTTGCAGCCCAGGCGGGGGTAAGATATTCGATCACAAATCCATATGCATATCTTAACAGCAACCTGACAGGTTTCCTGAATATACTGGAGGCCTGCAGGAATTTCAAGACAGGCCACCTTGTGTATGCTTCGTCCAGTTCTGTCTACGGCATGAATACCAAGGTCCCTTACAGTGAGGATGACAAGGTAGATACTCCTGTGAGTCTCTATGCCGCCACCAAGAAGTCCAATGAGCTTATGGCTCACAGCTACTCCAAGCTTTATGGAATCCCGGTGACAGGCCTTCGGTTCTTTACGGTGTACGGTCCGTGGGGACGCCCGGATATGGCTCCTATGCTGTTTGCCCGTGCAATATCTGAAGGTGAGCCTATCAATGTATTCAACAACGGCGATATGATCCGTGATTTTACATATATTGATGACATCGTAGAAGGAACCATCCGTACACTTGACCATATTCCATCACCGGATCCGCAGACCGGAGTCCGGTATAGAGTCTATAATATAGGATGCTCGAATCCGGTAAAGCTTATGGATTTCATCACTGAGATAGAGCAGGCTTTGGGCAAGTCGGCAGAAAAGATATTCCTTCCGATGCAGCCTGGAGATGTATATCAGACCAATGCCGACACTGCCAGACTTGAAACGGAGGTCGGATACCGTCCCGAAGTCAGACTTCATGAAGGGGTGGCAAAGTTCATAGAATGGTATATGTCAGACCTTAATCCTTTGAAATAATGAAGAATATTGTAATAGCGGCAGGTTATGCCACCCGTCTGTATCCTCTTACCGAGAATTTCCCCAAACCTCTTCTTGAAGTGGGAGATACAACCATTCTCGGTCGTCTTATAGAGGATGTGGATGCGCTGCCTGAAATAGACGAGCATATAATAGTCACCAACAGCAGATTTTCGGATTTCTTTTCTCAGTGGGCCTCGGTTCAGACCACCAGATGTCCTGTCACGGTCATTGATGACGGTACGTTTACCAACGAGACCCGTCTCGGAGCTGTGAGGGATCTGCTTCTGGCTATAGAGTCCCGTGCCATAGATGAGGATATCCTGGTAATGGCTGCAGATAATATTCTGGACTTTTCTTTCAAAGGTTTCCTGGAGTGCTTTAAAGAAAAGCGAACCTCACTTATCATGTGCCATAAGGAGCCTTCTATAGAGAAACTCAGGAGGACAGGCGTGGTTGAACTTGATGCTGAAATGAAGGTTATTTCAATGCAGGAAAAACCTGCAGAGCCTGTTTCGCATTGGGCTGTCCCTCCATTCTATATCTATTCTGCCTCAGACCTTCCCCTGATAAGGACGGCTCTGGAGGATGGCTGCGGATACGATGCACCTGGAAATCTTGCAAGGTATCTGTGTGGACGGACCACAATGCATGCGTGGGAAATGCCTGGCAGAAGATACGATGTCGGAACCTTGGACTCATACGAGGAGGTCAAGAGTATCTTCGGGTAGAAATTTACTCAAAAAATAGCCGCTGATGTTGCTCAATTCAAAAAAATGTCCTACACTTGCACCGGATTTTAAGAGTAAACAGAAAAAGGATTTAGATATGTCAGCAACACCAAAGAAGAGAGCGGTTGTCAGTTATGAGAACATGTCAGAGGAACTGGCTGCTGCATTTGCCGAGAAGTATCCGAAGGGATACAGTGATTATTTTCCGGATCTTGTGAAATATGACAAGCCGGATGGTACGTCGTTCTATGCTGTGACTGTGGAGATTCCGACAGCGATTTACCTGGTCAAGATCAAGGTGAAGACAGACGACGCTGAGGATATCGAGCGCTGGCTTGACGGAGAAGATGGAGATGATAATGAAGGTGATGGAGGCGATGCTCTTCCTGATGACAATATCTCCCAGTATTCGAACGGAGATGATGATCCGTCAGACGGAGAGTAGTCTTCGCATTTTCAGATACATTGCCGACCGCCTTCTGACGGTCGGTAATTTTTTTGCTCTGCGCGTTGAATTTAGTATCTTTGTAAATTCAAGAATTTAGAGCCGTATGAGTTCCAGATTTGTATCAAAGGATAAGCTTGCACCATTAAGAAATCTCTCAGGCAAGATGGCTGAGAGGGACTTGATGATGATACTGTCGCTTTTCGTAGGTGTCGCGTGCGGTATTGCTGCCGTGGCCCTCAAGACCGCGATAGAGTTCATTCATCATTCCCTGACATCATGGTTTGACGGTTCTGCATATAATTTCCTGTATCTCATATATCCGGGAGTCGGAATGCTGATTGCCATGCTGTTCGTCAGATATGTCGTAAAAGATAATATCGGACATGGCGTGACGAAAGTGCTTCTTGCAGTTTCCAAGAATGAATCCAAGATCCGTTCACACAATATGTGGACCTCTGTCGCAGCCTCTTCTGTTACAATCGGATTCGGAGGATCCGTGGGAGCAGAGGCCCCTATAGTTTATACGGGTGCTGCGATAGGTTCGAATGTAGCCCGATACATGGGCCTTTCATACAAGAATATGACGATTCTCCTCGGTTGTGGTGCTGCGGGTGCGGTGGCCGGAATATTCAAGGCTCCTCTTGCCGGCGTTCTCTTCACTCTGGAGATACTTCTCTTCAATATCTCGATGACTTCACTGCTTCCGCTTCTGCTCTCGACGATATCGGCTACGGTGATTTCATATATCTTCCTGGGTGATGCTCCTGCATTTGATTGCACTCTGTCCGAATTTCAGATGGGCAACATACCGTTCTACCTGATTCTGGGCGTGTTCTGTTCGGCTTGTTCGGTATATTTCACAAGGATGACCCTTTGGCTCGAGGATAAGATCAAAAGCATACAGCGTCCTTTTGTCAGATGGGCGGTTTCAGCCTCATGCCTCGGTCTTCTGATTTTCCTTTTCCCTCCTTTATATGGTGAAGGATACGGTCATCTCCATACTCTCCTGAACGGAGGCATGATACAGATGGAAGGGGAGACTGTGCTTGCTTTCTTCATGCACACGCCATGGACAATACCTGTCTTCTTTCTGCTTATATTGCTGCTCAAGGTGTTCTCAATGTCATTTACCAATGCCGGTGGCGGTGTAGGTGGAACGTTCGGTCCTACGTTGTTCATAGGTGCGATTGCCGGTTTTGTCGTTTCGCGTACCATCAACCTGATAGGAGGCCCTCTGGTTCCAGAGCAGAATTTCGTGCTTGTAGGTATGGCGGGACTTATGGCAGGCGTGATGCAGGCTCCGATGACTGCCATCTTCCTTATTGCAGAGATCTCCGGAGGATATGAACTGCTCATTCCTCTGATTCTTACAGCTACGGTGTCATACGGTATCACCAGATCTATCGAACCGTACTCCATCTATACCAAACGAATCGCCAAGAAGGGTGAACTCCTGACACATGACAGCGACCAGGCAGTGCTTACCCTTCTTAAGACAGATGAACTCATCGAATCGGATTTTGTATCGGTCAAGATTGATGCAAGCCTTGCCGACCTGGTAGCTGTCGTGGCCGAATCCAGGAGAAATATCTTCCCGGTCATCGATGACCGCAGGCATTTCCATGGATATGTATCCCTTGAAGATATCAGGAGGGTGATGTTCAAGACAGAACTGTACGACACTACCCATGTATATAATTATATGAAGTCGGCGCCTGCATATGTCTATATCGATGAGAAGATGGACAGTGTCATGCAGAAGTTCGAGAAAACCGGTGCATGGAATCTTCCTGTTGTCGATCACGAACGTACATATATCGGTTTTGTATCGAAGTCCAAGATTTTCTCGGCATATCGTTCGCAGTTGAAGCAGGTGTCACATGATTAAGAAATTCAGATGAAAGATATTTATGTAAAGGCTATAGCCGCCAGACTTGATGTGAAGGACTGGCAGGTGGAGAATTGTGTATCCCTTTTTGAGGAAGGCGCGACTATACCATTCATCAGCAGATACCGCAAGGAGAGGACCGGTGGTCTGGACGATGTTGCCGTGGCGGAAATCCGTCATTGGGCGGATGTATATGCCGAAATGGAAAAACGCAAGTCTACCGTCCTTGAGACCATCTCGCAGGCAGGAGCGCTTACAGCTGAACTTCAGTCCGTAATAGAGCGTTGTACAGACTCCAGAGAGCTGGAGGATATATATCTTCCTTTCAAGCCGAAGAGACGTACGCGTGCCACTGCAGCCAGGGAAGCCGGACTCGGGCCTTTGGCGGACAAGATGTTTGATGTACTCTTGTCGGATCCTGTTCCTGAGGCACGCAAGTATGTCGGGGAGAAGGTCGCAAATGTGGAGGATGCGCTTTCGGGAGCAAGGGATATCATAGCGGAGCGTCTGAGCGAGACAGCCTCTGTCCGTGACACTCTTCGTCAGATATTCAGGACAAGGCGTATCGTCACGAAGGCTACCAGGAAGGCTTCGGGGCAGGAAGCAATGAAGTACAAGACCTATTTCGATTATTCTGAGTCTCTTGAGCGGATCGCCCCTCACCGTCTTCTTGCCATCCTCAGGGCGGAGGAAGAAGGATTCATAAATGTGAAGATTGATGCGGATGCGGAGAAGTGCGGCAAGAAGATATATTATGATTTCTGCCAGGAACGCAGATATCCGGCCCCTGCCTTGGCCGAGCATATGCATATGGCCTTTGATGATGCGTATAAACGTCTTCTGGAACCTTCCATTTCCAATGAGGTCCTGAAGGAGGCTAAGGAAAAGGCAGATGTCGAGTCAATAAGGATTTTCGGAGACAACCTTCGTCAACTTCTGCTTGCACCTCCTGTGGGACAGAAGAATGTTCTTGCTATTGATCCCGGTTTCAGGACAGGATGTAAGGTCGTGTGTCTGGACCGTCAGGGAAATCTGCTGCATAATGAGGCTATCTTCCCTCATCCTCCTGCAAATGAGAAGGTCAAGGCAATTCAGGCAGTCTCTGCAATGGTGCAGAAATATGCTGTTGAGGTGATTGCTATAGGAAACGGAACAGCCAGCAGGGAGACGGAGGAGTTCATAAGGAGGGTGCCGCTCCCTAAGGATGTAAGAGTGTTCGTTGTCAGTGAAGACGGAGCATCGATATATTCGGCATCTGAAGTTGCGCGTGAAGAGTTCCCGGACTATGATGTTACGGTACGTGGAGCGGTTTCGATCGGACGACGTCTCATGGATCCGCTTGCGGAACTTGTGAAGATCGACCCGAAGTCGCTTGGAGTGGGACAGTACCAGCATGATGTGGATCAGGCTCTTCTGAAGGAAAAACTGGACAATACCGTTGAAAGCTGTGTCAACTGCGTGGGCGTCAATCTGAATACCGCCAGCAGTTATCTCTTAAGCTATGTCGCAGGAATCGGCCCG
>JAEIGA010008305.1_pt1 | contig 15733 bp, 12 predicted proteins | sample 9270691 | NCBI WGS metagenome assembly JAEIGA01 (sample SAMN17057246, study PRJNA624740) | gut metagenome | biome: biome; isolation source: fecal sample | host: Bos grunniens | place: China: Xizang | collected 2019
CTAGGAAAGGATTTTTAACTTCTTTGGTAACAGAATCCAAACCTTCCTTGTAAGTTACATCTTGGTTATAAAGAGGTATTATTTTTACAACTTTTTCCAGATTTTTATCCAAATAGTTATAATCATTAACAACGGTACCAACGCCACCACCATTAAAGCCAAAAAGGGGCTCCTCTACGACCACGTGCGCAATATGTTTAGGATTACCACTTTTAAACGATATCATTGTCATGCCAGTTGATATTGGCGAGGTTTCTGTTGGTGATTGAATTGGGGTAGTGGTTTCTTTCAAATTTTTTTGTTTGACCGTCGGATAATTAAAATTAACAGCACTAATTCTCATAAAATGACTCCTTGTGTTTAATATATATAAAGTACACACGACTAATTATTCAAAACCTCTAATAATAAAATTTACTAATAATTCAAAAAATTTTATTCAGGTCTATATCATAATAGTAAACAAAATATTATTTTTTCGCAACAGGTAAATTGCATAATATGTGATTCTGTTAAGAATTGTAAAAAAATAGTATTAAAGGTCTCAGAAAAGGCAATTTTTTAGCAAAATACAACTTTATATATATAAGGTTAGAATTTATAGGTTAGGTTTAGGTATGATTAACAACATTGCGAATGTTGACACACGCATGCAACAGGCGAGTGTCGTAAAAACAACTCCTTCAAGGGTTAGTATTTCATCACCACCAGTATTGGGATTTAAGCTTCCGAAACTGAAAGAAAAAGCTACGTTGCGAGTTAAGAAATTTACGCGTAGTGATAATATAATAATCGTGGGAGAAATTGATGATAATTATGTTGATATCATTGAAGAAGGCTTTGAATCGGACGAAGATAATAAATTTAATTTCTTCAAATTAAATCCTTCGAAAAAGAAAACAAAATATTTAAAGGATTCTTATGTTATAGACTATATTCAATCTCCTAAAATGCGTTGTGGTCTAGGTACAGATGCTATAAAAGGGCTTGCAGAAAAAGCTATGCTCGATTCTCGAGCTGATGGGAGAATTGTGACTTTTTGCTCTCCTGTTTGGAAAGAATCCTCGCCTGCTCAATTTTTTTATAAGCTAGGATTCAGGTTTATGGACCCTAATGCAAATGAATATATAAGTGACTGTATTGCTAAAAAGACGCCAGATGTCCCGGCTCAAACTGGCATGATGTATTTACCTAAAGCAAACTTACATAGATTACTAAGATATGGAGAATTATTTTAAGATATGGCTGAAATTAATTTAGATGCACATTATACAAACAATCCAAAGGTTCAACGCTCGGAAAAAGTGGTCTCAAATATGCCAGCTCAACTTCCAAAGCGATTTTCATTTAATGAAAAGGAAGCTGATAGGAAAATAAAATCTTATAACCAAGATCTTTTTGTAAAATCCAAACAAGAAGAACAAGAGCCTTTTCGTAATTTTATGAAATATTTTTGTATAGGTGTTGGCTCAGTTTTATTGTTTAAGCTTGGACGTAAAATCTTTAAAAAATCTTAATAATTTAATAAAGATTTTATGTTAGAATAAAACAATAAATTTTAATGAGAGGTATATATGTGCGGAATTGTTGGATATATAGGAAGTAAGTCAGCGCTTGATATTTTATTGGATGGATTATCAAATTTAGAGTATAGAGGATATGATTCAGCAGGAATTGCTGTTAATATTGATGGCAAAGTTGAATTATACAAAGCTGGCGGGAAGCTTCAGAATTTAAAAGATGTAACAAATTCTAAAAGGGAACATCTTTTAAAATCAACAATTGGAATTGGCCATATTCGTTGGGCTACACACGGTATTCCGACTGTGGCAAACGCACATCCCCATTCTTGTAATTGTGGTAAATTAGCTGTTGTACATAATGGAATTATTGAAAATTACAAAGAATTAAGAGAAAAACTTGAAAAGCAAGGTTGTGTATTTCGTTCTCAAACAGATACAGAGACTGTTGCTCATTTGGTCGCGTCTAAATTTGCGCAAACTAAAGATTTGTTGGAAGCAACTAGGCTTGCAGTAAAAGAAATTGAAGGCGCTTATGCTCTTTGTATTATACATCAGGATGTTCCAAATACCATAGTTGCGACAAGAAAAAACGCACCGCTTTTAGTAGGCTTAGGAGACAGCGAATATTATTTAGCTTCTGATGTTCCAGCAGTTATACAACATACTAATAAAGCAATGTATATTGATGACAATCAGCTTGTTGAGCTAACTCCGAATTCAATGAAATATATTGATTCCGAAGGATATGCTTTAAATCCAAAGGTTGAACATTTGCCTTGGGAGCCTGTTGCGTTGAGCAAGATGGGATATAAGCATTTTATGCTAAAGGAAATTCACGAACAGCCAGATGTTGTTAGAAATGTCCTTTCAGGTAAGCTTAAAGCGATAGAAGAAGAAATTCAGCTTAATGAAGTTACGCTTGATAAAGAGTATTTAAAAAAGCTTAATAGAATACAAATTGTTGCTTGTGGAACTTCGTTACACGCAGCTATGATTGGTAAATATTTGATAGAAGAGCTTTGTGGTATTCCTGTAGATGTAGAACCAGCCAGTGAGTTTATTTATAGAAGAACTATAACCGATAAAAACACTCTTGTAATTGGCGTTTCTCAATCAGGAGAAACTGCTGATACTATTACTGCAATTAGACAGGCTAAGGCGTTAGGTTCACATATATTAATAGTGACTAATAGACCAGATTCAACAATGGCAAGGGATGCTGATAGCTTGATTCCGGTAAATGCTGGTATAGAAGTTTCGGTTGCAGCAACAAAATCTTATATGGCACAAGTTATTTCATTCTATCTTCTAGCAATTTATATGGCTGAAGCTAAAGAATTTATTGAAATTACTGAGTTGAATAGATTAAAGCAAGAACTTATTGTATTACCTCAAAAGATTGAAGAAATTCTTTCAAATAAAGAGAATATAAAAACTTGTGCAAAGAAATTTTCGAACTCAAAGGATTTTATTTTCATAGCACGTGGAATTAATTTTCCTACAGCTTTAGAAGGTGCTTTAAAATTAAAAGAAATAAGTTATATTAATGCAACAGGCTATACCGCTGGTGAATTAAAACATGGACCAATCGCGATGCTAGATGAATCCATGCCAGTATTATCTATACTTATGAAAGGGAGAGTATATGATAAAATCCTCTCAAATTCAGAGGAGGCAAAAGCACGTAATGCAAGGATGATAGCATTGACAAATTCAAGTGATAAAAAGATAGAAGATTTGTTTGAGTCAATTATTAGAATTCCTCAGATTGAAGAATTAGCTTCTCCAGCATTAGCGATTGTTCCACTACAGTTATTAGCGTATTACATAGCAGAATTTTTAGGTAAGGATGTTGATCAACCTAGAAATTTGGCAAAGTCAGTAACTGTTGAATAATAAATGAAAGGTTTTTATTAACTTTTAATATTTAGATTTAGATCAATATACTTAAACAAGTTGATGTAAATTCCTGGTGGGAATTTATAAATGTTATTGCATGGAGTAATTTTCAAAATGGAATTATCTGAATCTATTCCAGCAATAGTCGCAAGATATTTATTATTTGCTGCAGAAAATATTATATAGCCATTTTGGGTTTGAATTTCGTCAATCGAAAATTTATTCGCAGTAATACCAGATAGCGTTAAGTAAAAAAGTTTTTCTTTGTTTATGGCAAACATTTTTGTGCAATTTTCGAATGCGATGTTTTGAGCTTGAGTTATTGGTGGCGCAGCCTGCGGCTGCGCCACCACATTTACAGGATCTGCGCATCCTACATTTATAGATAATAAACTTACTACAATTATAGCTCTCAATTTCATAAAAACATTCTAGCATAATTTCGCGCGATATGCTATAATTAGCGTATTCATATAAGTACGGAGAGAAAGATGTTACAAGAAGCAACAAGAGCAATTAATTCAGCGTTTAATAATAGTTTTATAAAAAAATTAAGTCAGTATCTTCATGACTGTGTTCGAGAAGAGGTGAAAAGCTCGACTTTTAGGAATTTAAAGGCTGATAGAGACAATAAATGGATTTTTTTGGATCAAGAAGATAGATTATTTACAGAAGGTCTTGAACATTTGCGTCTTGAAGGCTCTGATTCAAAGCTAACTGAATTAATGATTCAGTCTGAAACAAGTCAGAAAGATAAATACTTAATTTATGGATATTTATTTCTTGTAGGTAAAGCAAAAGCTGGGAAGAAAAACGAATTCCTAACTCCACTTTTGTATTCTCCTTGCCGCCTTGAAAGAAATGGTGTCAATATCAATTGTATGCTAACAGATGAGTTTCTTTCTTTGAATACAGGAGCTCTTACTGCACTCATGAAAAAGAGTGACGATGAAGACGAAACCGAACAGCTTCTTGAAGGGTTGCTTGATGTTGTCCCTCAAGTACCAATTACTGATGAAAAAATGAATATATTTTTGACAACATTAAAATCTATTGTTCCTGATATTGATATTTCATTAAATCATGATATGGACGTAAAAGAAGATAATGTAACTAAAGATTTTTATAACACTCAGATTAACGCAGAAAATATTGATGAAGTGCTTGAAGAGGAAGAAGAAAATAATAAAAAAGCGGTTCCTCAATTAGAAAAAATTCATTTAACAAAACAGTGTGCTATTATCTTGACTAAACGCCCTTCGGTTACAGCGGGAGTATTACACGAATTAACTCAAATAGCAGAAAAACCAAGCGGTGTATATAGAGAAACTGTCTTAAACTTAATTAACGAAGAATATACACAATCAAAGCCTACAGATTGTCAACAAAAGACAATGGCTGATTTTTTCCCTGTAACTCCATTGTCTTTATCAGATGCGCAATTAAATGTAGTTAGAAATGTTGAAAATACAAAGCTTGTATCTGTTTTTGGACCTCCTGGCACAGGAAAATCTCAAACAATTGTGAATCTTGTATCACATCTTATTGCTAATGGCAAGACTGTTCTTGTAGCTTCTAGAATGGATAAAGCTGTTGATGTTGTTGCAGAAAGACTTAATCAATTGGGGGCTCCTTTCTTGGCTTTAAGAGCTGGAAGGCTAAACTACCAACGAGAGCTTTCTATGCAGCTTCAGGATTTATTATCTGGGAAAGTTGATTTAGATGACGATATTCAAAGTTCAATTATGTGTGACGTACCTGATATGGAAGCTTTACTCAAATCTGTAAATGAGTTAGAGAAAAAAGCTGAATCAATAATCAAGTTGGAGCATGATTGGTCTGCAATAAATGAGGAAATTAAATTAGAAGAGCCAAATCATCGTAGTCATAAATTTATTAAATCTAATTTAAAAAATGATGAAATAAAAACTATAGAAGAAATTATTACCACGCTGACATCAAATCTTGAAAAATCAGGATTTCTTGCTGCGATTAAAAATTCTTCTTCTTTAGGGAAATTGAAAAAAATAATAAAAATAAATTTTGAAGTTAATAATGAAAACTTGATGATTTTAAAAACAGAGCTTGAATTTGCAAAACTCGTATGCAAGGCTAGAATGATTGAAACAGAAATTCAAACTATAGGTAATATTCATGTTATTTCTGAACAATTAAGGACAATGCGTAAAAAACAACGCAAACTCGCAATTGATATTCTTAAATGCAAGCGCAGAGAAGCTCTAAAAGGCTTGATGAGAGATTCTATTAAACGTCAAAGATTATTTGTACATTCAAAATCTCTTGTGGAAAGAAAGAAAAATCTTCAAAACAGACTTCTTGAGACAGAGGATTTTAAACCTTTATTAGAGGCTTTTCCTTGCTGGTGCGTGACAACTTATGCGATATCAGGCTCATTACCTTTAAAACCAGGACTTTTCGACGTAGTAATTATAGATGAAGCTTCTCAATGTGATATAGCAAGCGCTTTTCCAATTTTATATAGAGCAAAAAAAGCGGTTGTTGTTGGTGATGATAAACAACTTCCTCACTTATCATTCTTAGAAAAAGCAAAAGAGCAATCTTTTATGTCACAATATGGTATCAATGATAGGTATCAGTTAATGTGGAGATTTAGAACAAACTCTATGTTTGATTTGGCAAATTATTATTCGATGCACCCAGTTCTTTTAGATGAACATTTTAGAAGCTTGCCTCCAATTATAAATTATTCAAACAAAGAATTTTATGGTAATAGAATCAAGGTTATGCGTAGAAATGACAACACTTCAAAGGTTATAGAAGCAGTTGTTGTTCCTGATGGTAAAGTTGATTCGGATGCAACAAGAAATCTCCCTGAAATAGAAGCTCTTGTAAAACGATTGCATGAAATTGTAGTAGAAGACGAGCGTATGAGTGTAAATAATCCTGAGCATAAACCTGTAAGCATAGGTATTATTTCTCCTTTTAGAGCTCAAGTTGAGCAACTAAAAATTTCTATATCAAAATTGTTATCAGAGCATATGATGGAAAAACATCAAATAGAAATTGGTACAGCTCATACTTTTCAAGGCGATGAAAGGGATATTATGTTAATATCTTGGGCTTACGCTCAAAATAGTTATCCGCAAAGTTTGATATTCTTGCAAAAGCCAAATTTATTTAATGTTGCAATTACTCGTGCCAGATATAAGACAATAAACTTTATTTCTAAAAACCCAAGAGAGTTACCTGAAGGTATTTTAAGGAGCTATTTCGGATTTATTGAAGAATATGAGAATAGATATTCGTTAATAAATTCTGATGAGTTTGATGAAAATATTTATAAGAACTCGTTGGAAAGAGAAGTTGCGCAAGCATTTCGTGATTTAGGTCATAAAGTTTTAGCTGGTGATGAAATAGCTGGATTAAGCGCAGATTTGTTAATCGATGATAAATTTATTGTCGAAATCGACGGTGTGGAAGATAAGATTCCAAAAAAAGTTTCAAACATGAAAAAACAAGCTATTTTTGAACGCTCTGGGCTGAAAGTATCAAGGATTTCAGCTAGAGAATGGAGCTATTCGTCAAAAGCTTGCATTGACAGAGTGATAAATTGTAATCTATAGTAAAAGAGTCGGGATTACCCGACTCTTTTACTATTTAGACATGTTTTGTAATCTATTACAAGGATCGCAAGGTTGTTGTATTGGACAAGGTTTTGCGGTCTCGCAAGGATTGCAAGGTGCTGCAGCTCCTGTTGCACAAGGATCGCATTTCTTTTGAACCTTTTGGCAAGGATCACATTTCTTTTCACATTTGTTACATCCGCGACCAAACCAGTTTGATGGGTTCCAGTTTGAATCGTACCAAGCTGCTTGAGTTGCTTGAGAACCTACTGCAATTATCCCTAATACAGCTAGCATAGATAATGTTTTTTTCATTGTTTACTCCTTTTTTTAAAAAAATAAGTATGGACTTTTTGTTACATACTTATTTTAAAAGGTGGAAATATAAAATCTATCGCCCAATTGGAGATACTTACTATTACAATTATTAATTTTTAGATTTATCAATTAATTTGTTTTCTCTATTCCAATTAAATGATGAACGTATTTTGGAGCCAATTTTTTCAATAAGATGTCCTTCAGAAGATTTTCTTAGTTTATTGAAGTTTTCTCCGCCATTTTTAAATTCGTTCATAAATTCTTCTGCATAGCTTCCATCTTGGATTTGAGAAAGAATCTTTTTCATGCGCTCTTTTGTTTCTTGGTTGATTATTTGAACGCCTCTTGTGTAATCGCCATATTCAGCATTATTGGAAATTGAATAATGCATATCCTCTATTCCGCCTTCATAAATTAAATCAACTATAAGCTTTAATTCATGGCAGACTTCAAAATAAGCCATATATGGAGAATATCCCGCTTCTACAAGAGTTTCAAACGCTGTTTTTATTAATGCCGAACAGCCCCCACAAAGAACAGCTTGTTCACCAAATAAGTCAGTTTCAGTTTCTTCTTTAAAAGATGTCTCAATAATACCTGTTCTTCCTGAACCAATAGCGGCTGCATAAGAAAGAGCTAAATTTATAGCTCCCTCTCCTTGAGGAGAGGGTTGGAGTGAGGTGTCATTATTTTGACTAACTGCAACCAATGCTGGAACTCCTTTACCTGCTAGATATTCGCTTCTTACAGTATGTCCAGGTGCTTTTGGAGCAACCATTATAACTCTTACATCTTTAGGTGGCTTGATAAATCCATAATGTATATTAAACCCGTGAGAAAACATCAAATATTGTCCAGCTCTTAAATTTGGCTCAATTTCTTCTTTATAAACTCTTGCTTGGATTTCATCAGGAATAAGTATTTGTACAATATCAGCCCATTTTACAGCTTCCGAGATTTCCATAACTTTCAATCCATAGTCTTTAGCTTTCATCCACGAACTACCATTTTTTCTTAAACCAAAGATGACATCACATCCAGCGTCTACAAGATTCATTCCTTGTCCATAACCTTGTGAGCCAAAGCCTATAATTGCTATCTTTTTTGATTTTATAAGTTCGGTATTAATATCTTTATCTAAATATATTTTTAATTCAGCCATAAATATCTCCTAAAACTATTAGGTCGGGAATTACCCGACCTATAAAATTTATTCTTCAATTAATGATGTTTGTTCTCCGACTGGTTGAATATCCTCTGAAGCTCCACTTTCACTTAGTTCAAAATCTTCATCATCCTTATCAGTGCTAACTATCTTATTAACTGAGACAACTGTATCATTTTCCATTAAGTTTTGAGCTCTTACGCCAGTAGCAGGTCTACCTTGACAAGAGATATCACCAGCTTTAATACGAGTAACAATACCACTTGATGTAACAAGCATAATTTCGTCTTTTTCTTCTACGATGGTTAACGCAACTAATCTTGACATACTTGATTTGAACTTAGTTGCAATAAGTCCGATTCCACCTCTGTTTTGTGAACGGAATTCGCTTAGTTTAGTACGTTTGCCAAATCCGTCAGATGTTACAACAAGTAAATCAGCATCATAGTTTCTTGGAACGATATCACAGCCGATAATTGTATCGGCAGAGCGTAGTTTCATTGAATTAACGCCTCTAGCACTTCTACCTAATGGCCTTAAATCTTCAATTGGGAATCTTATAGCCATACCACAAGATGTACCAATAATGATTTCATCGTTTGGATTAGCAAGTTTAACCCAATTTAGTCTATCGCCTTCTTCTAAGGAAATAGCAATAATACCGCTCCTTCTTATATTCGCAAAGTTATCCAACTCAATTCTCTTTATATAACCTTTTTGAGTTAACATTATTAAATTCAAATCGTGAGAGAATGTGCTTACAGGAACAACTGCTGTAATTTTCTCGCCTTGTTCAATAGGAAGAACATTGACTATTGGTAAGCCTTTTGATTGTCTACCGCCTTCTGGGAAATCGTAAACATTCAAGCTGTATACAATACCTTTAGACGAGAAGAATAATACTTTATCATGCATCATAGCTGTAAAGAAATGTTGAATATCGTCATCTTCCTTTGTCTTTATACCAGCTTTACCACGAGTTGCACGGTTTTGACGTTCAAAGGTATCTAAAGAAATACGTTTTAAGTACCCTTGATGTGTAATAAATACAGCCATTGGAGTGTTTGGAGTTAAGTCCTCAATTGTAACCTCTCCTTGTTCAGGTAGAATTTGAGTCTTTCTATCATCACCGTATTTTTCTTTATCTTCAAGAAGTTCTGCCTTGATAATATCAAGAACCTTTTGTCTATCAGCAAGAATTTCTTCATATTCTTGAATCTTTTTCAATAATTCATCATATTCGTTTTTAATCTTATCTTGTTCTAAGCCAGTTAATCTTCTTAATTGCATTTCTAAGATGGCATTTGCTTGATCAATATCAAGACCAAATCTGCTCATTAAACCAACTCTTGCATCATCAGTTGTTTTTGATTTTTTGATTAACTCAATTACTTCATCTAATGATCCTAGTGCAATTAATAAGCCTGCTAAAATATGAGCTCTAATTTTTGCTTTTTTCAAGAAATAAATAGTTCTTCTGGTTACGATTTCAACTCTGTGCTCAACAAATTCGCTTAGGACTTCATATAGGTTTAAAAGTCTTGGCTGTTTACCGCATAGGGTAACCATGTTTACACCGAAGGTTGTTGCAAGTTGTGTGTATTTAAATAAATTATTTTTAACAACTTCCGGTTTCGCATCGCGCTTAAGTTCTATTACGATTCTCATACCGTCACGGTCTGATTCATCTCTTAAATCAGAAATACCATTGATTCTTTGTTCTTTTACTAAATCAGCTATTTTTTCAATTAACTGAGCCTTATTAACCTGATATGGAATTTCTGTCACGATAATCGCTGTTCGAGTTTGTCTACCAGCTCCACCAGGAATTTCCTCGATGGTTGCTACTGATGACATTTTTATAGAGCCACGACCAGTTTCATAAGCTTGTTTAATATCGTTTAAACCAATTATTGTTGCGGCAGTTGGGAAATCTGGCCCTTTGATATGTTCCATTAAGCCTTCAATTGTAATTTGAGGGTTATCAATTAAAGCAATTGTCCCATCAACAACTTCAGATAGGTTATGTGGAGGAATATTGGTCGCCATACCAACTGCTATACCTGAAACCCCGTTTAATAATAGCATTGGTAATCTTACAGGTAAAACAGAAGGTTCTTCTAATGAGCCATCAAAGTTTGGAACAAAATCAACAGTTTCACAATCAATATCAGCAAGCATTGACGTTGTTATTTTGTGCATACGAGCTTCTGTATAACGCATCGCAGCTGCTCCATCACCATCTACTGAACCAAAGTTACCATGACCATCAACAACTAGATATCTAGTGTTGAAATCTTGTGCTAGTCGAACAAGAGCTTCATAAACTGAGCTATCGCCGTGAGGGTGATATTTACCAAGTACTTCACCTACTATACGAGCACACTTTTTAAAAGGTTTGTCAGGAGTCATCCCTAATTCATTCATTGCGTATAAAATACGTCTATGAACAGGCTTTAGACCATCTCTAACATCTGGTAATGCACGCCCTACTATTACTGACATTGCATAGTCAATATAGCATTTTTTCATCTCTTCTCTTATATTGACAGGTACAATTTTACCGTCTGAAAATATATTTTGTTGACTCAAAATCTTCTCCTCCATCCCATAAATATATAAATATTCTAGCATAAAAAAAGTTTCTGTAAAGCTGATATAAATGATTGTGTATATGTAAAAGTATGGTTTTCAAGCAAGCATTAAGTTTTGTAAATTTTTTTTAGGATTTACTAAAGTTTTATGAAAGTATGCCGTTATTCATGATGTAAGGTTAATAAGGAGTATAAAATATGTATAGTTTATGGCCTGGTTGTTATAGCTTTAGGGACGAAATAAAAATATTATTAGCTTGGCTTAAGGATCAAGCAGAGTCTTTGATTCTTAAGATATATGAATTAGATCGTTTAATGAATGGTTAATTTTATTAAACTAAAAAATGTTAACTCTCGAAATACGTACACAAAGCACTCTTAAAAGGTGCTTTTTTTTTGGTCAGATTTTTGTTAATATATTTATAGGGACTTGAGGTTATTTTATTCTGAGGAAGTTTTACCGAAGTTTTTATAAACACAGATGAAGAGATTATTTTTTTTAATAACAATATTTATATTTTTAATAAAAGCTTTTTTTACACCTATTTGGGCGGAATCAGAGCCATTAAAAGTTATGTCTCTTCATTATGATGATTCATCAGCTTTGGTTTATATAACCACACAAGATAATGTAGAAATGCAAGGTAATAACCCTCTTAAACTTGTGCGCTTAGCGGAACCAAATAGAATTTATTTTGATATTGATAACGCAGTTTTGATTGGCGAGAAACAGCAATTGATTTTTGAAAAAAGTATTATAAAGGAAATTCGTCTAGCGCAGTTTGAGACGAGTCCTAGAAATATAGTGCGTGCTGTTATGACTTTTGAAGAAGGTTTTGATACTTCAAAAGTAAAAATAGTAATGATTGATGGAAATATTATTATAAAGACATTCAATTTTGTTCAAAATAATGACTATTTTAATGTTATTTATGATGATAGCCCAAAAGATCAGCCATATTCAAGCATTGCAGTAAATTCGCAATTTGTACAAAAAGTATCTATTCCTGCGCAAGGCATTCCAAAGGCTTCTGAATCTGTAATGGATGATATTCAACGTGCTTTTGAAAATTCCACACCAGATGATAATAATGGAAAAACTTATGATTCAACTGTTTCTGTAGATTTATCATCAGCATTAAAATTAAGGACAAAATACTTTATTAATCAATATGCCGCTAAGAATAAAGGACTTTTAGTTAGTGGATTAGGACAGATAACAACTGCAAAAATGTTTTATCTAGACGATCCGCAAAGGCTCGTCATTGATTTACCCAATACTTTTCTAGATAGATCAATTAGAAATAAAGAGATCTCGTTATCGGAAAATGGAAGCTCTTCTGATACTGCAAAAATAGGTCAATTTGAGTTTAACAAAGCAAGAATCGTTATCAATTCTGAAAAATCCAAAAATTATTTACCGATTTATTCTGAAGATGCTCAGTCTTTATTTTTGATTGATTCGGAAAAACTAGATCACACATCTTTGGTAACAAATATTGCGAATATAAACAAAGTTTTTGTAAGAAGGATTGATCCTCGAACAAGCGAGTTAATATTATCTTTTTCATCACCAATTGTACATTCGATATATAGAAATGACAATTCTTTAAATTTATTTTTGTTTAATGTTCAAAGCTATAATGAGCAAGATATTATAAAGACTTTAAATGGCTCTTATTATAATAAATTTACACTATCATTGCTGCCACAAATCGGCGTGAAGGCAGCAATGCCTATTAATAAATCTGATAATGTTAGAATAGAGCAAAGTGTTGATGCTAAAGCTCTAAAAATAACCATTACTCGCGGAATACAAGAAGTTGTTATAACTCAAAAACCTCCTAAAAAATTAGCTGTAAAAGGTAAAATTGTCTTAGATGCTGGTCATGGTGGTTCTGATTATGGTGCTATTAGAGAAGGTATTAATGAAAAAGATATAACACTTGATGTCTCAAAACGTGTAGAAGCAATCTTACGTTCAAAAGGATATAGAGTATCATTAGTGCGCGATGATGACACTTTCGTTTCTTTAGAGGATAGAGTTGCATTCTCAGAAGCAGAAAAGCCAGAATTATTTATAAGCATTCATGTTAATTCGTCTGTCTCTAGCGACCCTTGCGGGATTGAAACTCATTGGTATCATGAATATAGTAAAGATTTGGCTGAAATTATACATAAGCACATGTTGAAGCAGATTCCATCGGCAAAGGATAGAGGTTTGTTTAAATCAAAATTTTATGTTATAAATCATACGACAGTGCCAGCAGTGCTATGTGAAATAGGTTTCTTATCAAATTCTGATGAAAGAAATGAATTAATAACAGATAGCCGTAAGCAAAGAACTGCAAAGGCAATCGCAGATGGTATTATTGAATATTTAAAAGGTAGGAAGTAATGGAAAAGGATTCTCCAATAGGTTTTTTCGATTCAGGAGTCGGTGGGTTATCCGTCTATGCAAGATTTAGGGCGCAGTTACCTTCTGAAAACACTATTTACTATGGAGATTTGAAGAATTTACCTTATGGAAATAAAACTAAAGAACAATTGATAGGGTATACGAGAAATATAATGGATTTTTTTAAATCCAAAAATGTAAAAGCTGTTGTTATTGCTTGTAATACGTCATCAGCTTTAGCTTATGAGACTATAAAAAATGAGTATGAGTTCAAAATTTATCCAATAATACAATCTTCAGTAAAACTTATATCTGAGTTGGGTCTAAACCGAATAGGAGTTTTTGCGACGCAAGGAACTGTTAGTTCAGGTGCTTATAGGCGAGAGCTCTTAAAATATAATTCGAATATACAGATACGTGAAATTGCTTGTCCAAACTGGGTATCTATAGTTGAAGGACGTATTGACAATGGATTAGATGATATTAAACTACATTTAGATGAAATGTTAGATTTTGAGCCTGATAAAATTATTTTAGGATGCACTCATTATCCTTATCTTTTAGATAAATTAGGTAAATTTACTTCTGATGACCTGTTTATTGATCCTGCAGAATATTTTATCAAATTTTTGCGTAATGATTTAGTCAAATCAGATTCTCTACAAAAAGGGTATGAAGAATTTTATGTTAGCGCAGAGCCTGATTTGTTTATAAAAAATGCAAAAAAGTTTTATGATGTAAAGCAAGCTATTGAGATATAATTTAAGAATAGCAAATTTTATTTTTACTATTTTTAAATAGGTATGAGATTAATTTCTATACCGTATAGTTTGAATAGTTATAATCTTTCTAAGACTCAGAATCAACCAAACTTTGAGGCTAAAGGTAAACCTATTTCTTTGGAATATATTGTAGAAAATAGGAGCAATCTTTTGCCACCACGAGTCTTAGAAAAAGCGCAATCTATATTACGTAATGGAAGAGGATCTCTGAAATCTTTAAAAGAGCTTCATCTAGAGATTTATTCACCATTGTTGGAATGCAAAACTTTAAACGAGGCAAAATTTTTATATAAAGAGTTTGAGAATATGGATGAAGAAGTTGTTTTTCAACGTAATTCTCGTTATGCAGAAAAGTTTAAGAATCATACTGATAAAAATTTTGCATTAAAAATGCTTCAAGAATATTGGGCTAAATTACGCAACAAGGATGATATTGCCAAAGAATTAGGTATGAAAAATCACACATCATTAGATTGGGTTTTGAAGCAAATTAATTTTGTTGGCTTTGATAAAAATTATAAAACTCTCCTTAAGGCTTCTGATGAAGAAGGAAATAAAATTATTGCAAGTAAGACTGCTGCTTGGAATGCTTTACACCCTGATTTAATGTATGCTAAAAATCGAAAAGCTGCACAAGGCTGTAAAACAGATAAATATAAGAAAGAACAATCACAAAGAATAAAGGATTACGATAAAAAACATCCAGAAAGAAGAGAAAAAATAAGAGTTGCAACTCAAAGAGCTTGGGATAGTTGTCCTGAAATTAAAAAAGCAATGAGTGATTATTTAAAACAACAATCTCCGTTTATAAAAAGTATTGTTTCAAAAGATATGAGCAAATCACTGTTAACTTCGGCAGAGAAAAGAATAAAAAAAGCTTTTTTTAAATCGTTTTGGGATACGCATCCTAAGATGAGGGAAATGTATGCTATGGCGATGAAAAACAAAGTATAGAATCTTTGCTTTGATATTACTAATTTGAACTTCTTATATCCTAAAATGAGTTTGCGGAAAAACTCTCGTTTTTCCGCAAACTCAAATTGTAACAATTTCGTAATATTTTGAGATATTTAGTCAAATTTAAACTTTTAGATGTTTTGAGCTATTTAAATTTGTTTGCTAAGTTAAATTTTTATAAGGAAGGATAGTTTATGAACATTATTTCAAATTATCAACTAAAACAATCTAATTATGGAGTTAAAGTAAAGAACAACGGGTTATTACAGACAAATCCAAGCTTTGGAATGGCTAAAAATGTTACAAAAAAAGCTGCAGAAATTGCACCGAAACTTGTGCCTGCAAGTATTACAGCAGCAGCTATGCTTGCGATTCAAAACGGAATTTCTAATGTTCAGAATGCTAATACAATATATGGACCTGTTGAATACATACCAGCTGGCAAAGGTGAAGAAAAATCTTGTTTATACGTATCTCGTCCTAATGGTATGA
>JAEIGA010008306.1_pt1 | contig 15731 bp, 3 predicted proteins | sample 9270691 | NCBI WGS metagenome assembly JAEIGA01 (sample SAMN17057246, study PRJNA624740) | gut metagenome | biome: biome; isolation source: fecal sample | host: Bos grunniens | place: China: Xizang | collected 2019
CGTTCGAAAGGTTAAGGACATCCGCGAGAACAGATCCAAGGTCGTTCGCCACTATTCCAACGCGTACGCCGCCATTCGGGACCTGAATTCTCTGTCACAGATTGCCAAGAACGATGCGCTTGACGTTTCCGAGCGCATTTTGCTCGGGGATCTGGTTGACAGTGACCGAGACAAGGGGTGCGGCAGGCCGGTATATGACTGGGCGTTCTTTGTAGATGATCAGGATGAAAACGGCAACTACTTGCTCACCATGCAGGAGTACGAGCGTATGGTTGCGCAGCTCGTATATATGCAGCTCTACGCGCCTATGGCCGAGAGCGAGCTGTATTCGGTGCTGGATAATGCATTCCTGAAATTTGAAGAAGCTGACGAGCCCCTGTACGGATCGTGCGGTACCGCCAAGGCACAATATCCGATGGATAGCGTCCTGAAATACTGCACCATTCGTGCGGCTCAAGACTCGCTGACGAACGGCTGGTGCAAGATCGACGATGAGATCCGAGCGCAGATCATTGACCGTCGCCAGGCTGAGCGAGACGGCACGTATCTGCCCGAGTTTGATCCTCGCGCCCGCTACGTCAGACTCTATGAGGAAAAAACGTCGACACCGCCCGAGAAGATGGGTAGAGATCGCTTCTTCTACTTCATTTCCAAGGATGCGAAAAATGAAACCCGTACAAGGAGCGGAGAGGAAATTATCACCAAGTATTCCGACAAGGTGACTGATTTCACAAAGGCACTTGTGAACGAGCATATTATGCCCGTTGTTCACAAGCACGGTGGAGTTTCTGATTTCGCCATTGACGAGGACACCTTCGTTGCAGAAGATCATACTGTGGATCAGCTCGTGGAGCAGGCTAAAAATTACGAAAAGGGCTTTGCGGATGCGCTGGAGAAATTTGACTCCAGGGTCGATACGTATGCCGAGGATATTCTGAACGCCGTGTTCCCCCTTAGCATGGATGACGTGCAGATGAATAACGTTTGCTCCATTTACGGTATGCTGAGCAAGGCGGACACCAAGGGCAAGCGGTCGTTCGTTCACCCTGTTTCGGTTCGCTATATGCTGTATCGTGTGGTCGCAGAACTGGAAAAGGGACTCAAGAAGATCGTGCTGAAGGACAGCCGTGCAATCGCGCTGAGTGGTGGTGAGGCGTCTTCGCTCTTTGACAACAAGAAGACCAAGGAGAAGGAGGACGATGCACTCAAATTCCTGGAAAGCCGCAGATGGTATCAGCCTCTCGATGCGTTCCTGGATGATTTCGAGAGTCGCTTCGCTCAGTTCACCAACAGTAAGATTGCACTGGCCGAGAACTATGAGAAGGAGAAACTGCAGTTCATTGTGTACGGAAAGCTGATCGAGCGTATCAACGGCATGATCGAACAGCTCGAGGCGTTCTTTGAGCGGATGGGAGAGGTCTCCGAGAAGCTGGGCATGCAACTGGCAGAAAACGTTGAGGAGACGAAGGATATCGTTGGAAAGACCGTATTTGTGCTGGGCAAGAAGGAAGACAAGGAGAGGATCTATGAAAGCCTGGACGTGGGTCTGGACGGCAACGCAGATCCGAACGCCTCGAATTCTGCCGTAGTGAGCAAGTGCAAGGCCGTGATCAATCAGAGCGTGATTCAGTCGGTTTACGGTAGCTACTGCGCAAGGGTGCGTCCCTCGAATACCGCCAATCTGCCCTATGCCGGCTTGAATTTGGTTGATGCGTTTGTTTCGGACATTCAGGCGATTTTTGCAGACAGAATCACCGGGGACCGCAACAATTACGACAAGATCAACCTGAACATCTATCAGGCACTGTGCCAGGAATGCGATGCGGAGGTTGTAGCAAACGGCGGAAACATCCTGGTGAGAAACGACGTTGAGGCTGCCGCAGCCAGCAGAAGACACGAGGACTATTTTGCACAGATGACCGCTAAGCTGGAGCGAATGGCTGCTCCCTTCCTCATTCACGATCAGGAGCGCTCTACGACTCAATCGGGTGCTGTTACCATGAGCAAGCTGCGTTTCTGGGGCTTCCATCCCGATGTGGTGGCCGCGTTCCCCAATATCAATTACGTACTGCAGTCCAATTCGGATCTTGAGGCCAACGTTGCATATTCTCCCGCTGAGCTGTGCTGCTTCAGAGCGACCTGCGGCATCGGAGTTTCCCTCATTCCCAAGTTCAGAGAAAAGAGCGGGGGCAAGTACTTCCCCTATTACGAGGAAACCGTCAATGGTATGCTGGAGAGATCAGATCTCATCAAGCATCCCGAATTCGCTCTTGTGTCTACTCCCCACCTGGATAAGACCTGGCATCGCATTCTTCCGCACATTACCAAGCAGAAGCGCGATGAGGAGCGTCTGGCCTTCTACCGTGGCTTCTGGTTGGCGATCGCGTACGGTGTTATCGGTGTAGATAAGGACGGTTATTTCTACATCAACAGAGAAGATAAGGAAAAAACCGAGATTACCTGCAAGGGCAGAAGGTTGAGCAAGACCGATATTGCGTTGCTGCTTGAGGCGCTTCGTACCGACAGAGTCTTTGTGGGTAGTGACGTGCTGAAGCTGGAAGAGAAGTTCGCCAAGGAGTTGGTGGACATGGATACCTACGTTGGCACGAAGTTGATGAAGGGCTTGGCCGGCGGACGTGAGGAAACCAATCCCGTCCAGATCATCATCCGCTATAACGAAGGCCCGCAGCACAGCCACAAGGTCACCACGGCGCTTATTGATGCATTGGAAAGCTTTGCCGTTGAGATGGTGAAGAAGTACGATGAACAGCGCGACGAGAAGCAGATGGAGGTAGCAACCTACCGCATCTGCCGCAAGATCTACGACTCCTGCAAGAGAACGCAGGGTAAGTCTAAGGTGTTCGGTAAGTGGGAGAAGAAGTTCGACGACTATAAGATCAAGGGTGACGGTGACTCCGCGCAATAACGCAGGAGTAGTCGGTGTGCGCCAATCATGCGGCGCACACCCGACAGCCCCGAATACTCCATGATAGCATCGGAAGGTGTCCCCCTCTGGGGGATGCCTTCTGATAGTCATTTATACAGGGGAGAAATTTATGCATACTTTCTTTGTTAATACGTCGAAAAAGACGTTGGATGATTACAACGTTTTGCTGGACATCTATGAGGAAAACCAAAACCTCGTATCTATGAATTGTCCCATCGGAGAATGGCATGACCCGGTTAAGGGCTACGTGGGGTGTGCCCACCGTATGGGTGAGCTGATCGACGGATACGTGGATATCAACAATGAATATAATTTGATACTTTACATAGATCTTGCCGAAATCGATTCCTGCCCGTCCATACCGCGGGATGCGAATCACGAAACCGAACGCACGTCGCATGTAGAGGCGTTGCGTCGGATGTATTGTCACGTGATGGACGCGACCATGATTGCGGCGCTGAAAGAATCGGGGCGAACCCCCAGGAACGTGCTGATCATGTTTGGCAGAGACAGATTCTTCGTGGGCGGGAGCGACGAGGAAAAATCGCCTGACCAGTTACAAGAAGCGAAAATGAACGCCGCTCAGATTCGGTTGGCTCAGATCCGACTTCTGGGGCTTTCTGATATTGACAAGATCAAAAAGACTGTCGGGGACATCGTAGCCGGCGGGGGTACGGAGGAGGAGCAGCAAAACGCCTTGGAGGAGCAACTCCCTGCAATCTGCGGTTATGAAACGGTTGCCGGGCTGAGAAAGTACTACGCCGAGGCACTAAAGGAGTGGTGCTGCCAGGTAATTGGATGCAAATCCCAAAGCGACAAGAGTATTTCGAGTGCCAACGAGGCGCTGTGCGTGTGCCTTGACACGATATATATAAACGAGGGTGAGCGAGAGCGCATCTGGACCGTCATGTGCCCCTACGACGTCTATGCCTGCAAGGTGAACCAGAGCGAGATGGCGTTGAGCCGACTCAACATTGCGCTTCATCTGCTTGAGTGCGTAGAGCGAAATTCCGTTTTGGAGAAGCAGGATTCGGGCGATACATCCCGCCCCCAGCCTCTGACGTTCCACGCCTATACCTTGGAGGAGGTCACGCCCCTGCTCAAGAAGCGGGAGGGCGTGTACTTCGCTATGCGCGAAAAGGTGCATTCCTGGAGTTATGAATACTCGAAGCTGAAGCTGGCACCTCCGTTGAAGGCGTTTGATCATAGGAAATTTGATCTTGATGAGTATGGCGGGCAGGAAATCGTATCGGATGATGAGCGGGCACGGGGGAATGGCCCGTTGCTGACCGAGAACGAGCTTCGGCTGATGCAAGATACGGTCACAGAAGTAACTCCCCCGCCGGACGCAACGCCCGAGCAATACAAGGCGTGCGCCGACCGGGTGAAGAAAGGTCATCTGAATTACCTGAGAAAGTTGAAAAACCATGTAATCGAAGCCCTTTCAAGTTACGCGCGCTTTGGCGAGGATCACCGTCCCCCCGTTCTGCGGACGGGAGGCTTCAGATACGCGGAACGGGAACATCCTCCGGCCAACGGTGGAAACGATGCGGTTCCCTTGGGCGTCGCCAAGGAAACCTCGCAGAGAGCGTATGAAACCGTCCTGAATCGCTATGCGGAGTTCTGCGCGAGTCGAACCGTAGCGGTGACCGACGTAGAGGAACAGTGCGAATGGTTCAAGAACAGAGTGGACGACATTGAGGAAAGCTTGAGGAAGCTTCGTGCGGTTGCTTTTTGCATGGCGATTGCCCTGCTTGGGCTGTATATACCGTTTATCGTGATTCAGTTTGAAGCCATCGTGCAGAACGTGCTGACGCTGGCGGTTGCCATGGCATCCATGGCCGTACCCCAGGTGTTGCTGTTTTCCGTGTTTACCGTTCTCTCCATTCGGCAACGCAAGAAATACGCCGATGCTTGGGGTGACTTCCAAAAAGCGTCGAATGATGCGATTGAGGCGAATCGGCATGCCGTCGCGGATTTCGATCACCTGCTCTCCACGGCTATTCCTGCCCTGCGTTGGGTCTACGAATACAAGCTGGACGTTGCGTACTGCGAGGAGTGCTGTCAGGTTGCCGCCGCTAAGATCGAGCATCACCTGATTAAGCTCAGAGCGCGTGTCGACGCGATCCGAAATATGCTGATCGATCTGGAGGATCGCCCGTACGATCACGGACAGGTGTGTCCGGGAGAGGAAGCGGGCGAGGCCAATATAGAGGATATGGAGCTGAGCCGATCCTTCTGCACGGGCAAGAATAAGGATTTCTACATGATCCTGGACACGAAGCTGTTAGCAACCATCAAGCGAAAGGAGCGTAAGCAGATATGATGCTTTTGAACGTGGTCGTTAAGACCGTATTGATATTGGCAGTCGTTCTGTGTATGGCCGTTCCTTTCCTGATTGAGTGCCACCGCTTTTCGCGTGACAAGGAGAGAAAGATCAGCTACAAGCGCCTGCGCGTTGTGATCTATACCGGCATATACATTGTGGCGGTAACCGTTGCCATGTATTTTTTGAAAGAGGTGCTGCTCTGGCTTGAGGGCACGTCCTTTATCCAATGGATCGTCAAAAAGGCGGCGATCAGCGACCGCGCGAGCTATCTGGGCAAGCTGACGGTGGCAGTGATCGTCAACGTGGCGATTGGAGCGCTGTACGTGTTCCTTGGCGGATTCGTTCGGATCGGCCTCAAGAAGAAGTCGCTGGACGTTCCCCGTGACCCCGAAAAAGGTTTCACTCGGGGACAGGAATTTGAGCGCAAGGTTATTCTCTTCTTTCACAAGGAGTCGTGGTTCTTTGTTGCCCGTATTCTGAAGCACCTGACCATCCTTCTCGCGGTTATGTACGCGGCGATTTTCGTCACGTATTGGATCCCTGCTGTTTTCGATGCCAAGTGGATTCCGTATGAGTTCATATCCATGCTCTTTGGGGCGGGATACGTGTATCCGACCATCACGCTGCTGGGCCTGATGGAGGCGTATTTCTTCCTGGCGGGTATTGAACGGCTTGAGGATGAATGCCCGCCGCTGGCGGAGGCGGATCCCGACGCGCTTCACTCTCCCGAGGTTGACTTGCAGGAGATCGATGAGGCGATGCGCGAGCAGTATAAGCAGTATTTTGTGTGTGACGTGGACGTTTCCGTTGCTGTGCAACAGGATATTTCGTACGCTAACCACAGCAAGGTGACGAAATTTATCGCGCAAGCGGTAGCGAACGACAAGCGAAATCCCAAGGTGGCGAGGGAGATTTATCTGGATTGCCTGGATAAGCTGGTAGAGAGCGAGAAGAGCCTTCTCATCAACGGAAATTTCTTCTCGGAATTCTCCATGTACTATTTGCGCTACCTCTCTGTCGTTGTTTCTCGCGGTGACACGGTGCTGTTCATTTGTAACAGCGATAGTCAGATCAACTCGGTGTACGAGTATCTGGCGCAGGGAATGGCTGAGCTGGCCAGCATCTACTGCCCCAAAACGCACGGAGAGACCGTTGACTACGACGATCCCATTTGGCGTATTGCCAAGGTGAGCGGAGAACACGGCGACGTGAGGGATGCCACGAGTGACGAGGGACAGATCCTCGTTACGTCGCTCAGCTACGTGTGTTCTGCCCGTTTTGAGGAAAGGCACAAGGAGTTTGCTTCCATGGTGGACTCGGTGGTGCTTGTGGACGCGCTCAACACGGTCAATAAGTACAACCGTCAACTGTCCATTCTCAATACCCGCTTGAAGCATATTGCGCACGTCCAGGCGCAGACGATCCGCAACACTCAGGCTCTTGCTGAAGGAATGAAAAAGCTTCGCTATCTTTCTCGCCATATTCGGTACGTGTGCTTTGATGACAGCAGAGTAGCCGGACTCGACAAGGTGTTGAAAAATAAACTGGAAGTTGATTTTGACACGGCGGATATCATGCGATACAGTCCGTTGACGCTTGTTCGATGCTACAATTACGAGGGACGTGCCAACGAAGAAGGCCGAGTGCGGGCGAGCCAGTACGTCAGAACCGAGGAAAGGCTTAGCCAGGTTCTGGATATGGCGATCTTCTGCCTGAGCAAGAAGGTTTCTAACGTAACGATTTACTCGGATGACGTGATTCCCTATGCCGGCTTCCTTGAAACCCTGAAATCCAATCAGGGCCAGCTGACGGCGACAATTGATGCGAATCGCCTTCATATTAACAAGCAGTACTATAATCCCAACGAGTATTCGGTGATCATCGTCATGAACTCGCGCGCGAATCTTCCGGCAACGTTGAGAAGCTGTGCTTCTCTGGCTCCCGATAAGCCCACGCTGATCGTGGTGCTGTCGCAGCCGTACATGCTGCGCAATTACTATGTGGGCTGCATCAATGACATTTGGAGCAGCAACCAGTTCGAGCGCATCCCCGTTGTGGAGGGTACGCTGAAGGATATCGCCCAAAAAATCTTGATCAAGGCGGGCACGGGCGGCATTACGCAAAAGGAAATCCTGTATCTGGCGGCAGACGTGCCTCAGCTCAGCGAGTATGCGCAGAATGAAAACGTCAACGCCATTTTGCGTGCTGTGCTGGACGTATACGGTGAGTCGGCCAGAGGCTTGGATCTGTTCAACTATTTCGAATACGCATCCACCCACGATTTCAATGAAAACGGCGTTTTCTCCCCTGAGGATAGGGTATTTCTGCGCCGCGGCGGCAATTTGTTCGAGTCCATCAACGGCCGCGATATGGCCGTTATGGTGGCGGGTGGCAAGGAAATTATTTTGCCCTTGCCGCGCAACCGCATAACCCAGAATTACATTGCCGGTCAAAATCTGATCCATAACGGTGACGTGTATCGAATTCAAAAGATCGACGCGGAGAGGGGACGGATCTACGCTCACTTGGCTGTGGGCGGTCACAATACCGAGTCCTACCGATACGTGCAGGCACGTGAATACCGCGTGGTGATGGATGCCGAGCAGATGGAGCGCGTGTTCCCCGCCAAAATGGTTCACCTGGCTACCGAGCTGGGAGATGTCTGTGTAAACGACGTGCGCATTGACGTACTCAGGTTGCCTATGGAGGTCGTAACGAAGAGCTACTACGAGATCAAGTCGGATACCTTGAACGTCTATGATAGTAAGAAACGGGACATCAACGAGCCGGGTAACGACGAGCTGGCCAAGCAGACGTACAGACGCTACGGACGTATCGATCATCCCTTCTATACGTCGGGTAAGCTTTTCGGTTCCTCCAGCCACATGAACTCCAAGGATCGGGGCGCGCTGGTGATGACGCTTCGTCTGACGGGTCGGTTTGGCCCCGATTGCAACAAGACGATGGCGCTGGCGGCCGTTATGCTGAACGAATTGCTGCACACCATGTTCCCCTCGGTTGCGGACTCTGTGGTGGTGTGCCCTCGCTTTAGCGGGGAGCTGACCGACGAGGACGTTGGCAGAGCGCTTGCCATGCTGCCTACGCTGACGGTTGACGGTGATGTGGAACCCGCGGAGAAGGATGTCTTTGAGCTGTATATCATTGAGGACTGCACGACGGATCTGGGTGTCGTCTCGGTGCTGATGTCTTCGGGCAGCGACGTGCTGCGCACCCTGTTCACCCCCATCTGGAAATACCTGCAGTGGCACGCGTCGGAGGGAGATAGCACGACGTATCTTCACGCAGGCCTGGATCACGAGCCCACCTGCTTTGATTTCGCCTCGCTGAAACAGCTCGTGGAGCAGATCTGTGATAATAAGCATGACATGGTCTTTGCGGACATTGAGTCGGTCATCGAGTATGAGGTTTGCGATTTCTGCGGCAAGCGACACCTCAAGTGCGAGGAAGTGGTTGACGGCAGAAAGATGTGCCACGAGTGCGCGGAGAACATTGTTGGAAACAACAAGAAGATTCTCAAGGCGCATCTGGATCGCGCGAGAATGTTCCTGGAGAGCACGTACGGCATCGAGCTGGACGACGATTACGAGTTCTGCTTTGAGTCTACGGTGAAGATCGCCAATACGTTGAGGCAGAATCGCCGACTCCGCAGGAGAGACGCGGATATTCCCGTTCGATCCTACATTGACGATCGGAAGAAGGTTCACGCGGAGTATTCCATTCCGTCCATCAATCTGTCCGAGCTTTTGATCCGAGACCTGACACACACGTGGCAGCTGCGGCATACACCTGCGCTTGCCGAGGATCTTTCCAGCGGTCATATGGCGCTGGTCGTTACGCAGTATCTGAAGTTCCTTGGTCAGCACTCGCTGGCGGCTGTCAGAGCCAACCACCTTGAGAGCGCGAATACCGCGGCGGGCGAAGGCTACCGCAAGCTGGTACACGCCCTGCTGGTTCACCCGCAGTTCAGAAACAACCCGTTCCGTTACCTGCTCGATCCGAAGGATGATGACGGACAGTCTGAAACGGGAGAGGGCGGAACTCTGCCTCCCGTTCCCGGCGAGGTTGGTGCTTGCGGACTCCCGTATGCCGTGGATGAGCCCGACCGCGCCAAGGCGGGCGAGATGCCGTATCTCTACCGTGAACGGTTGTCAACGAACTGTCGCGCTGCCTACGATGCTATGGTGGAGGCCATTCAAAGGCACGAGCCTCAGATCACGGTCAGCGGTTGTTCCTTTGAGGAGCTTTGTGACGTGTCGACAACCATTCGGTTTGATCACCCCGAGTTGTTCTGGTACAAGAAGCTGTCAATGACCGGTGATCGTGTCGATTTGATTTACGGCGCGACCGAGAGCGAGCGTGCCGAATTGCAGGTACGCATAGACGAGGTTGTTGCCAAGTATCTTGAGGGCATTGACGACTCCATGAGTGCTTACGACGTTGCCGTTCGTCTGCACGCCAAGCTGATTGCCTCGGTGGATTACGATACCATTGCGCTCAACCGAACCAAGAAAAACGATGCAGAGTCGAACGGAATCGACTATCTTCGTACCATCTGCGGCGTTTTCCTGAACGGGAAGGCCGTTTGTGAGGGTTATGCCCGTGCCATGCAGTATTTGCTGCACAAGTGCGGTATCGAGTGCGCGGAGGTCGCTGGCAATACCTTTGAAGAGGATGGCTCGGCGGGCGAGGCCCATGCCTGGAATATCCTGAAGATTGACGGAGAGTATTACTACATGGACGTGACGTGGGATGACAGCTCCGACACCATCCAGACGGTCAAGGAGACCGACATGGGCTTTAACTACTTCTGTGTCACGACAGAGGAGCTGTTCAGAACGCGTCGCATTGACCTGACTCCTGTTGAACCGCCCCTGTGCACCGCCACGGCCGCCAACTACTACACCCATAATAATCTGGTGTTGAATACCTACTCAATGGAGCGCATCAAGGCCATCGCCGCAGATGCCGCTGCCAAGGGGCAGACGTTCTTCACAATAAAGCTCAGCACGGCGGAGCTCTATGAGGAAACCTTGCGTCGGCTGTTTGTTGAGGGCGATGAATTCGCCGAGGCGGTGCGTGAGGCGGCCAAGGTGGACAAGAAGATTGCTACCGGTTCGTGTCGCTACTCTCACAACAAGCCGATCCGCACGATTACCGTTCGGTTCAAGTACAAATAATTGGGCGCTCAGATTGTCTGAACGTACCTACCCCCGACCGACTCTCGGTCGGGGGAACCTTATCTGAAAAGGAATTCGCAAAATGACTTACATTGAATTTTTTGATAAAACGTCGGTAGAGAATGTCGGTGCCTGCCTGAGTTACGTGCCCGATCGGGCGATCCTGATCGGGACTGACGAAAAGCAGTTGGGGTTGATGAATAAATACGCCCTGCGGTATGAGCGGCTGTTTTCCGACCGAGGGTATTCCGTGCCGTTTCTGACCAGAGCCGTAGGCGAGCGGGGTCTGGAATCGGCGATAGAGTTGCTGGAGGAGCTGGTACACACATACGACGATTGCGTTTTTGACGTGACGGGTGGAGATGAGCTTCTCGTGTTAGCTCTGGGAATCGTATACGCGCGCAATCCTGACTCGTCCATTCAGATTCACCGATTCAATCTGAGGAACAACACCATCCTCGATTACGATAAGGACGGGGTGACCGTTTGGCAGGAGCCCCCGACGTTGTCCATTGACGAAAACGTGCGCATCTACGGCGGTGACGTCGTGTACGGCGAGATCCATGAGGACAAGACCTACCTGTGGGATCTGACGCCCGGTTTTCTCCGCGATGTGGAGATCATGTGGAGCTCCTGCCGTCGAGACGTGCGACGGTGGAATGCCCAGATCGGCGTGCTGGAGGCGATGGAATTGGTTGGAACGGTTAGTGAGGACGGCTTGACTACCACGGCGACGATTGCTGAGGTGGATGCCTATTTGTCAAAATTCCGCGCCTCTTCTTCGGTTCTCGGAGGCTTGGCCCGCTATATGGTGCGGCAGAAACTCCTTACGCACTTCGATGACACCGACGGGGTAAATATCACCGTATCCTATAAGAACGAGCAGGTCAAGAAGTGTATGACCAAAGCAGGCCAGGCTTTGGAGATGAAGATATACACGACCGTAAAAGCTTTGACGGGAAAGGGGAACGAGCCTCTTTACAATGACGCGCTTAACGGCGTGGTCATCGACTGGGACGGAACGCTGCATGATGAAGCCGAGGAGGGCATTTACGATACTGAGAACGAAATCGACGTGATGCTCATGCATGGCATCGTCCCCGTGTTCGTATCCTGTAAGAACGGTATCGTTACGTCGGAGGAGTTGTATAAGCTCAACGCGGTTGCTGAGCGCTTCGGTGGTACATACGCGAAGAAGGTCTTGGTGGCTACCTCTGTTGGCGCTATGGGGGAGGCCGGGCAATACCTGTGTCAACGCGCGCGGGATATGGGTATCCGCTTGATCGAGGGCGTGCAGACGATGAGCGATGCTGAGCTTCAGAGGGAGCTACGCACTCTGTGGAAGTAATGCGAAGGAAAAGGTTGTCTTAATAAAAACCAAAGGGACAGAGAATGGGTTGCATTCTCTGTCCCTTTTTGTTGGGTTGTGCTTGTTACGCTGTCAATGGTCAATGCAGGAGGGATTCCAGCTTTCGCTTGACATCGTCAACGATGTTGGGTATTTCCCGTTCGGAGAGCGTAATGGGAAAATCAGACGAGGAGGGCATGGGGGGATCGTTGGGACGTCCCGTTTGTAGGTAGAGACAGGCTGCCCCGTCGTCGTGGCAACGCGCCATAATGGCTTCCCGCTCCAGCGCACAGTTGCCGTTTTCCCGAGTCCAATAATTCCAGAGGATGAGGAAGACGCTGCAGCGCTTGTAGGCCGCGAGGGATTTGTCCCGCGCCCGACTTTCGCGGAAGATCTGCTTGGCAGGCTCAAATTGGTCAAACAGGATGCGGTGCTCACCGTAGACGGCACGCAGCTCGTTTGCCAGCATTTCTATCAACTGGATGTCGGATTTCCATTCTGCCTCACCCTCACGGTGCTCGGAGTCGTAGTGGGCGTAGGAGATACCGATCAGGTAATCGGGGGCGTGCCACTCGGCCACGAATTGGCGGATGCGGGCAACGGCGTCATCTACGTCCGAGGCTACGTGCTTGGTGACGGTGTTGTACTGGCCGCTCCAGGCCAGGTAGGGGACACCTTCATGCTGCTCGGGGTCGTTCCATGCCTTCTCCGCGTCGGGAGAATCCAGAAGGAGCAGGCAATTCTCGAAGTTCTGGTGCCGCATGGAGCAGATGAATTCGCCCAGACTATTGCTTCGCGTGATGTGGCTGCGCTCCAGCAGAATGACGGTGGGGCAATCGCAAAATGCAGCTTCGCTCTTCAGTGCGCTGCCCCACGGCAGAATCTCGTAATTACACAGATCCTCGGTCTGGGACAGGGCGCTCCTCAGCGCTTCTGTTTTCAGCACGCCCAGCGAATAGGCATCCGAGCGGTTTCCGCAAATGATACGGAGGGTAGGTGTCTCGGATTCGATGACCGGCTTGACGTAGTGCGAGGGGGAGAAAAATCTGTGATCCGACTTGGTGAAAACACCGCGTGCATCCGCAAGGAATTCGGTGAGGGTGTGAGCGTTGCCCAGCTCGGCCATGACGGTGTTCGCCAAAACGAGGGCGAGGAAGGTGTTGGTCATGACGGCATTGCAATGGAATTGGCGCAGGGCCTCTCGGATCTGTCGTTCCTCGAAGGAGTCGGGAACGAGCAGAATGTGGGGAGACGCGGCGTTATCTTCAAAGAAATCGCCAATGTTTCTGACGGCTTCAGCGGTGTAACCCTGAGTCAGAATACCGACCGTGATTTGAACGCCGTTCAACTCCAGCATGACACAGTAGCTTTCGCCGTCGGTGTTGATGCGAAGGCCCTTGAAGGCATCGCTTCTCAGTACGGCTCGGAGCTTTCTGTATAGAGCGGTATCCTTGCCGTCCCAGTAGGCCACGGCCTCCAGGCATTCCTTGTCGGCAGAGGTGAGCGCAGAGCCGGTTTCGTTGGCCAGCATTTCCATGAGGGTGTCAAATTGATTTACCTTGTTGCGTCGCTCCAGCGCCTCTATGAGTCGGGCCTGCTGGTGGGGGGTCATGTAGCTCTGGATCTGAGAGGGGGAGGTCATATACAAGAACTGAGTCGGAGTCCAGCCACGTCGGGTTGCCTCACGGTTCAGCTCCAGGAGCTTGGCGCGGCTGAGGCCATGCACGTGCTTGTTGGCGAGCTTGATCAGCTCGATGGGCATGCCGTATTTCACGCGGGCGTGCAGGGTACGCCAGGCGGTGACGGCATCGGCATCGGGGCATACGTCGGTGGCGGTGGACAGACACTTGTAGATGGCATCCAAATGGAAGCTGGCTACCTCGGCCAAGCGTTCGATATCACCCTGAATGATTTTGGTGAAGTCGTTGAAATCAGTCTGCCGCTTGATTTCGGGAATGGTCAGACCGCGCGTCCAGTAGTACAGCAGGATGGTGCGCATGGCACACTCCAGCATGATGTCCTCATCAGGCAGGTTTTCCTCGTGGAGCAGACACCATAGGGGATTGTGCTTGTCCCGACTCCACAGATCGCAGTGGTACTTGGAGTCGGCCGACTCGATGAGCTGCTTAAGCTGTGCTCGGACGAGGGTTTTGGCCTTGTATAGATTTTCGGGTTTTCTGTCATCCTTGGGGAAGGTCAGGAAGGAGGCCTCCCGAATTTCGATGTGATTGCAGATGCGGTACAGAATGTCCAGAAGGTAACGATCGCCGTTGAGATCCTCCTGTGAGATTCCCTGGGGCAGCGCATGGTTTTTGTGTCCTTCGTAGAAGGAGCCGTGAATGCGAACGCAGGTGTCGATTGAGAAGGCGTAGGGGGCCATGTGCTTACCAAAGGATTCAAGGGCGTAATTTCCTATGGGCTCGGCGGGCTGTGCCGGTTGTCTGCCGTACTGTGTCGAGGTGTTTGCGGCAGATTGCTCGGAGGCGAGCCAGCCATAGTATAGGTGGCCGTAGAGTTCTTTGGGGTGGAAGGGCTTTTTGCGGGTACCGCACAGGCGGGAGAGGCTGGAATCGTATAGCCGCTGGAGCTGCTCAGTGGTGAAGGCAGTTCCACCCGAGCGGCCGAGACCGACACGGTTGGCCAGCAGGCTCAGGTAGTAGGGGGCCAGCTCGCATTCACCGGCTTGGGTGAGAGCCGAATCCACCTCCTCGCGGTTGCAGTAGCTATCCCAATACATATCCCGATCGGCGGCGTTTTCCACCATCAGATAGCTTTGGCCCAAGCGATTGCTCTGACCCAAGCGTCCCGCGCGGCCGATAAAGTTGCGGTACTCCTGCATGGACAGGGGAACCAGGGATCCGATGCCGCGCGGCACCTTGCTGTCCATCATGATGATGGCATCGAAGGGCAGGTTGACGCCTACGGTCAGGGTTTCGGTGGCCACGATCACCTTGAGCGGGGAGGCGGGATTCTGAAATTCCTCCTCTATGAGCTCTCGGAGTGCGCCCGAGATGCCTGCGTGGTGGTAGGCAATGCCGTGGGGGAGCAGGGTCGTGATCAGATCCGTTTGCTCCTCGTCGCGGTCACAGCGGTTGACCTTCTTCAAAAAATCGGTATAGCCGGCGCATAGCGCGGCGTCTTCCACCGCAGGGAAGCGTGTGGGGGCGTGTTCCCGCAGGTAATGGGCAACCGATGCCGCATCGGACTTGGAGCCCGTGAAAACCAGTAGCTTGGCGTCGGGTGTTTGGGTGTAGATGCGGTTGAGCAGGGCAAGCAAAAGGTTTTTCCTTTTTTCCTTGGGGTGCCAGTCCCGTCGGTAGCCGGGGACCTCGATGGCCTCGGTCTGCCGCTCGGGCAGGGGGTCATCAGAGAAGGAGTCGTGGTTGGCGGGGATCATGCGAAAGACTCCCTTGCCATCCCATTCCACGATGTGCTCCTCCAGCGCGACGGGGCGTGCGGAGGAGATAATGGGCTCGGGGATGTTCAGCCACTCGCAGATCTTTTCGGTACTGCAATCGCAGGTGGCGAGACACATGATGCGGGTGTCGGGGTAATTGCCGCGCACGACCTCGAGGGCCATTTCCAGCTTGGGGCCTCGCTGCTCACGGCTGAGCATGGAGAGCTCGTCCACCACGAGCAGCTTGCATTTCTCCATGATTTTGGCGGAGCCTTGGCTCAGCATGGAGAAAAATTTTTCATAAACAATGACGGCTACGTCGTAGTCACCGCTGATGATGAGCTCGTCGTATTCCATGTGGTCACTGCTGGAGCCGTACACGTTGAAGTGCTCGCCCATATCCTGACGGAATTGCTCGGTACGCTCATGAACCATTGCCTTGAGGGGTACGAGAACGATGGCGGAGCGCTGATTCGGACGTACGGTGTCCAGAATATTGAGCTCGGAGAGCA
>JAEIGA010008307.1_pt1 | contig 15730 bp, 32 predicted proteins | sample 9270691 | NCBI WGS metagenome assembly JAEIGA01 (sample SAMN17057246, study PRJNA624740) | gut metagenome | biome: biome; isolation source: fecal sample | host: Bos grunniens | place: China: Xizang | collected 2019
CCTTCATCTTGACGCTCGTTGCAACGATGCACACCCTTAATAATCGGATGATGTGAAAGTGTTGTAACATATAAACTCATACTGTTACCTCCTTACCTCCTCAACCGGTACATCTTTGTTATACGTATCAAGAGCATATTCGCTCCAACCCGGAACATCCAAGTCAGCCTCATTATGCTCAACGGCCACATAAATACAATAAGGAAGAGCATCTGACATGTTAATCTGCCCTTCCTTGTACATACTTACGAGCTTTTCTGCTGCTTCTGTCTCGTCCTTTGCGTCGATGATAAACTCCTTAACACGATACTCTTCAATCAATGCATAAAATTTCATATAGTTACCTCCATTAGTTAGTAAATATAAAGTTAAATATTAATAACCCATACAGTGATAGTCACCGTATTCTTTTTCCTGTTCGCGAATATAATCATCGTTAATAATACGAAGTTGCCGTTGTAAATTAGCAATTTCTTTATTGAGCTCATCGTTTTTCTTCTTGAGTTCTTCGTTTTCCTTCTTGAGATTATTATACAACTCAGTAAACGAATCTATATCATTCTTGAGTTCATTAAGTGCCTCAGGTACTCCCATAAATATCACGCTCCTTTCACATTTGCACTGGTTATAGAATTCGGAAGTTTGGAAGCCTTGTATCCATCATACAACTTCCAAATATAATTATAGTGTTTGCCCCATATCAGAGCAGTATTCTTCACACCGAGTCTTTCACAGTCGGATATAATGTTCTTCATCCACGTCTTTGCAGGGTGTTTCCTGTCGATAAGCGTGGACTTCAAAGTAACATTATACCTATTATTTACATATGACACCTTCCGATTATTAATCAAATTTGCCATAGCAAACTTAGGATTCTTTATCCCCACACGATTTAAGTCCTCCATGACTTCTACATCACGAGTTCTAAATCCTGCCTGGAATATAAAGCAGTCAGAAGCTTCAATCTCGGGCCACTCAGTCTTTTCGGCATGGATCTTCTCCTTGACCTCAACCTCTTCAACAGATGTAACATCGGTCTTTGATGCAGGAGTAATATCAATAATCTTATCGTCCTCGTCAAATGTAGCCTTAGCTATTTCAACTTTGGGTTCTATTATTGTATCATCTTCTGTGGTTACCTCAGTCTCCTGAATATCCTCTTCTTCGAGAATATCATTCTGTTCTTCCTCATCATCTTCTTCACCATCAAAGACAACCATGTACTTGCCAAAAGCTCGGTTTCTGTCCTGATGATTGTTAATGAGTTCGAGAATATCATTGCCGCCGTTACCCTCAAGTATACCAGCCATACTCTGATGCATTATACTTGCAAAATGATACTTGAGAATATCTACAACCATATCTTGACTAAACGTCCACTTGTATTCTGCTGTCTCCCTGATCTTCTCGACCGATACAGTAATAGGGGCATCGCAGATAATGTTAGTAGGCTTATCCTCATCAAGGTCAATACGATAGAGCCAGTTAGTGCCCCCTTCGCCACCGTGAGTCATCCTGAGAACTACCAACCTACGAGTGTTTGCCGCTACTATGAAATAAGGTCGTCTCTTTGTCCAGTTACCATCGATCTTTTCAGTGTCAATCTCCATGAACCATACCTGACCAGGCAGGAACTTGCTGATACCGTATACAGTGTTACCCATAAATCATTACCTCCGTTTTAAATATCACTTATCCTTAGTCAATACAGTCTTTAACCTCTGGATATAAAAGTTGTTGAAGTTCTTCTGTACTATATGTATCGCGCCACATAGAAGCAATATCGCCTCTATAATTAAACAGGGCTTCTCTTATGATGTCTGCTTTGGTGATTCTATGCCCTAAATGTTTTCTTTTATTATTCAAAAACTTTTCAAGGGCATTAAGAATATCCATATAATCCTTAGACATTCTTAAATGAAAACTTTGTTCTTTTTTCATTTTAATCACTCAACTCCTCCTTAATCAATTATGATGTCCGAATAATACACCATACTGCAACGCCTGCATCCTAAGTGTGCCAGGACTTAATTTTGTATGATGCTTTGCGTAGTGAAGTTTTGCTATTTCGTCCCAATCTTCTCCAGTTTGCTCAATCCATTTGTCGAGCTCGGTCATCTTATCAAACGCATACCTCCATCCTTTTACTTTATTGCGCTTATTGTTATTAGGAATATCTTCAATATCCCAACGCGTCAAACATGCTCTTAAAACCAGATAAATATGACCGTCTTCCTCATACTCAAGATCTATGTAGTTATTCGTCTGAGCATACGAATATTCGAGTATTGCACCACTTGCCTTTTCCCAACCCGGAAGATGACAAATGGCATCACACTTATTCAGTGCGCAAATATCAAGCTCGAGCATATCCTTACGATCCCATTTCGAGTCATACTTGAGCCACGCAGGATTGAATACAGAAAATCCATACTCACGAAGTTTCTTCTCACAAGCCATAAACATTTCCTCGTTGTTGTTTTCATACCCACGCATAGGTCCAGATATAAATACTTTCATAATTAATTACCTCCGTTAAATATCAATCATTCAATATAACAACCCAACAGGATTGCTCCTTCATCGATTGCATTATAAGCATCCTCACAAATATTATACGTCTTATTCATTTCGACAGCCTGTATCACTGCTTCAGTCTCCTTAACTTCTCCAGAATATTTGCGACAATTCGTCGTCGAATATCTATAGACATTTTCCTCCTTAGCTTTTTGTGCCTGTTCGAGAGTGTCATAAATTCCAACAAGCTGAGTATTAGTTCCATAGTCGTCACCAATAACATCGATTGTTACCATATAAAGTTTCATAATACATACCTCCTAAAATATCAATTATGTTTACTTAATTATTTTATCCTTCACATGCTTCGCTACAACCGATACAAAAGTTTTGGCGAATTCAAAAGGCAGCTTACGACGACATTCTTCATACCAATCACAAAGATAGTCGTCCGGATCACAACTGTCCTTAGAATAAAAGAAGTCAATATTGTAACTGTCAGGTTTCTGATACCATTCTCCATCTATTGATACTGCTCTTGATGGATGCTTCGTTATTGTGACTTTCCAATTATCAATATATCTTTCCTCTACGAATTCGCTACGTGAACAACGAGTTTTAAGATTTTCAAGAAGATGGTTTGCTAATCCTATTAAACGATTAAAAGTTTCTTTGTTAGGGACTGCTTCATTGAGAGCTTTGTAGATGCTTCCGCCAATTTGTATAGAATTGTATGCATTTTCATAGATTGTTTCATGAGATGTACCAGTGGTTATTCTATACCATCCTTCCTCCTTGTTTTTAGTTACTCGAGCTGAATAGTTTTTCATAATACATACCTCCGTTTAAATATAAATACGCGACAAACGAAAAAGAAGAGAGTGTCTGTATAATTGTAATTTTTATACATCACTCGTCTTCCATAATAGTGTGTGTATTTTTTGCGAACTGCAAAAGCGCAAATATAAATACACATGAAAAAGAGAAGAGGCTGTTAACCTCTAGTCTTAGTGTTACAAACCTCCTTCATCTTATTGTAGTTTTCTTTGCTGCCCAATATCATTGTAAATATTTCTTCTTCAAGCTTTTCGTCATCATCATAACTCAGACCAGTAAGCTTCTTCATTGCCTTTCTGTATTCTTCGTCATTAAGAATTCTAGTTGTTCTTGTCATAAGAAATACCTCCTTAATAATTGCTGTTAAGCAAAATTTATTCTCTCTCATATAATACGATGTATATTTTGCGATACTGAAGTACAAACCTAAAAGAACAAAGAAAAAATAAGACAAGTGTATATTTCATAATCGTACGCATTATTACTCTATATGCTTGTCTAAATCAAATCATCTGTTCTCATATAAGCGTGTGTATTTTTTGCGAACTGCAAAAAGAAGAAAAGAAGAGAGCATGAATAATCACACTCTCTTTACAAAATCAATCCCATTCTTCGTCAAAGAACCATTCGATTTCTTCTAATTCCAACTCATCGATCTCAGTGAATAAATTGTACTTCAGTTTGTCTTTCATGATATTAAGCTTTTTATACCTTGTTTCAAAGTCTTTAATATCGTTCAATATTGCTGACCTACCAATAATATCTTGATCGTAACGAGGGATTTTGTCGTAATCTTCTAGTTCTTGTTTTAAAATGTTTAATGTTTTGTAAACATTATACTTTGCTTTCTTCAATCTCTCTTCTATTGTTGTTGTATTTATACTCATAAATATCAACTCCTTTCATAATAGGAGCTATATTTATTGCGACACGAAACTAAATATCATTCACCCAGCAACTCTGCCATTAATTGACTATACAACTCTTGTATCGTCAATGCATGATCTCTTCTAAGATCTTCGTTTGTTTTGTTCCAACCGTTGAGTACACCTACCATATTATCGGTAGCAAGCATGGTCTGAATCTTTACGTCATTAGCTCTTTTGTATCCATCTTCACAGGATATAACAATTCTGTCATACCAATGAAGAGGATCTCTCATCTGCATACGAGCAATGTTTCTACCAAGTTCATACATACATATAGGTTGGTCACTTTCTCCACCACAGAAATGCATCGAGAAAATATCACAAACCTCAAGAGCATGGAATTCCCACTCGATCTGTTCGCGTGCTGCACTAGGATCGCCTATAGGAAAGTTCTCACGACGAGGGTTAAATATCACGAGCTTTTTAGTAGACTCTTCAGACATGCTCGACAGAATATCAATAACCTCTTTCTGCCAATCAGGGCACTTGCAGATTCCACCAGCAAGGAATACCGCTATTTCATCTCCATTAAGTTCCCAAGATTCAGGTGCTGTAATTACTCTCATTTAAATATCAATCCTTTCATTGATGTTAACTTGTTTAACTAAGATCCTTTCAAAACGCTCCATCATTGTTATCCCCATCGAACCAATTAATAGCTTCTTCGGGATTACGAATAGTGTCAATTAGCGTATATATAATCTTGACAAGTGCTATTAAAAGTAAGACTAACACAATTACTGAAAATATCACTCCTGCAATTAGTGCTAAAATTATTATCCAATTTCCTAATAATTCAACCATGCATATCACTTCCCAAATAAATCCTTATATGATTTGATAAGCCAACTAATCAGTCGACGAATATCATACCTCTCATAACATATGTCGTATTTCTTTCCATCGACCTCTATAGCAAGTTTAATATGAAAACCATTATTTCTGGACATTGTAAATATCACAGGCGGATCATCGTACCATATGCGAGCTTTGTCATATGTATGGATTTCGGTTTCGTTGTCTTTAACGTCCTTATCATAGTCAAACGTTTCTATTGCGCCGTTTTCACATTTCCAGAACATTTACACCACTTAATCCTTCTTCTTATCAGAATATCCATTGTGATACTTTGATGCTCCAGAACCAGAGCTGTTATTATTACCTGAGCTTACCGCAGACGATTCGATAGTTCCAGACTTCTCTTCAGCCTTGATGCCATCGCTAACCTTATCCTTTTCGTCCTTGGTTTCTTCTTCCTTCTTGGTCTTAGTAAAGCGCTTCTCGAGACGAATATCAACAGTAATCTTATAGAGCTCCTTAGTGTTAAAGAGTCTATAGAACGCTGATGTAACCGCCCTGATTATCGAGTCATACAGATCCCCTCTATCAGGCATGTCCTTATCACAAATATCAATGTGTATCTTCTCGGGAGCCTCTTTACCTATCTCAAAAAATTCCTTAATCATTGTTGTTTTCCTCCTTAGTATTTTCATCGATACCGGCAAGTGTAGCCAAATCACCCATCATGACCTGACCTCGACCAATATCAACAATTGCAGGTTTGTAGTCTTTTCCTTTTCTATTAAGATCCGCGAGATATTTATATGCTTCCAAAATATCTTCACGTTTCTTCATCGAGGGTTTAGGATTGTAATGGCCTTTCTTATAGTCACTCATAATTCAAGTCTCCTGTATTTCAATGTCATCGAAGACTATAGGTACCCGGCTGTGCAGCTCATCAAATATCAACTGTGCTACCTCTCGCATCTGTGGGTGTGCTCTGTGAGAAAGTCTCATCTTAAAGAAATGTCTCCACTCACGAAGATTCATAGTCATAATAATCTCAGTCTTGAGCGAGTTCGGCAAAATATCACGAGCTTCTTCAGGTTTGCATTTAAGACCGTTTACAAGGAATATATAAGTCTCTTCAGCATTCTTCATTGAATTATACCAAACCTCATATTCCTTGCTTCCTTCATCCCAGAAACACGGCTTAATAAATATCATTTCACCAGAATAATTATTATACCTCGAGCTTTCTTGTGAATAAGACGCTAATCGGTGCCTTACAATCTCGTGCGATATACCCCTATCACATACGACTCTGACTGTGATCTTTGCATGCTCCAGTACGCTCTCATGTCCGCTTTTAATCACAGACTTCACGAACCTCTGAGCGCTGTCCTCTGTAATCTTATCTTCACTCTTGTAGCATACACGACCACAGAGTTCAATAAGCTTTAAAATGTCAAGGCCCTCAGGACAATCAAGAACCTCAATATAGGGTTTAATTACTTTCATTCTGTTGTATCACTTCCTCAAGTTTTTGAATTTTGGTTTCTAATTCTCTAACTTTAATCTGGCATTCGACAAGAGCAGTGTTGTAGCCATTATTAAACATCCACTGACCATATTCCTCAACGCCTTTCTTACGTTTTATTTTAAAATACTGATCAGTGCTTTCAAAGAAATGCATAGGATTGGTATCCTTAGTTTCAAGCATTAGATATCACTCCTCGTTATCTATAAAATCATCAGCAAATAACCATACAGGCTTTTTATGAGGAGCGTCCATACAAACATTATATCCGCAAAGCTTAGCTACTTTAAAGAAACCTATAAGAGGAGTATTGTTTTCCAAAATATCATCAATCTGCTCCTGAGTGGCATCACTTTCTGACTTCATAAACGTTATAGTTGTATCAAGAACATTATTCAGTCTCTTTTTCATAAAATATCACTCCTTAACACGCACAGGCCATTCGAACCCAAAATCGCTTCTCTTGATCTTGCATTGAGGTTCGTTGTCCTTCCAGAATACTATACCTTCGATTTCATGGTTTTCCAAATATAAACGAATCTCCTCAAACGTTCTAGGTTTACCAGTATTGAGACCATTGGCAGTTAACGAACCATGAGCAAATACTGTATCCTGTTCTAAGTGATAAGGATTACCCTGAAAATGAGGACCGATTGCCTCGAATGTGTTTACGCCTGTGAATATATCATTTTCTATAAGATCACTGCAAGAATGACCTTTAGTAAATATCTTAAACGCTTCAAGAAACCACTTATCTGAAGGATTGTTTTCGTCAAGTTTAACCCAATGAGGCCAATGACCAGTTACAGGGTCAGGGTCGCAGCAAGGAATAGCACCCTCAGGAGGCTTCTTACCTTTCTTAGCATCGTATCTCTTATAAAACTCACCGTCAATTATGGCACAACATGAACCATCCAGTTTAATCGTAGCAATGCCTTCGCCCTCGAGCACCCATTCAAAACCAGGCGTTACTTTATCAGTTATTCCTATGACCTTATGATTCTCGAATGTTCTTTCAAACAATGTTGGTATCTTTTTCATAAAATATCACTCCTCAAACATAGGATGTTCAGGCATAGGCATATAATGTGTAATATGAATTTCTTCCTGACCTTCATCCCAATCAGTGATCGTATCCCAGAAATTATCGATGTAATCTCCGTGAGCACCTGCTACATCTACGAAATATTCCCAGTCTTCTCCCGGATAACGATACTTTCCAGCGACAATATAGTAATCTCCATCTTTAGGTAGCCCATTTTCCTCGATAGAAATCCATTTACTCATCAAATATCACTCCTTTGGTGGTTCAGGTAACTTCTGCCATGCTATCACTTGGAGCTGTTGCAGCCACGCTGTTTCACCGTTTATGTACCATGTTTTATCAACGTAGTTACCTATAGCATATCTCTGAAACGAGCGGTTGTAATCGTTGTAATCTCCGTATCTGAAATACTCAAACCACACAAGAACGCCTTCATGATCATCAGGCAACCTATCTTTGACTGATATCCAACCATTTACAGGCTGAACGTCTGCGGCTGGCATTTCAGATATTGCCCTTTCTGCTTTGTTAAGTACGCTCGAAGTTACCATACCAAAACTACTGCTGCTATTTATTTCTTTTTCGCTAAACTCTTTCAGATATCGTACAACTGCTTCTCTGCTTATATACTCATCCATGACTATTCTCCTTTCGGCGGTTTAGGCTTTGGCATCCAGTGGGTAACTAATTCACCATAATTCCACCAAAGATACTTATTATCTATCTTATCTGCTATCCAGTCCACCTGTACACCATATTTCGCAGAATACACAAGGACTTCCTCATACTGTTCGGGTAACTTGTCTTTTACAGAAATCCATTTACTATCCATTAAAATATCACTCCGCATTTAACCAACTTATACGCCATTCGTCGAATCCATGAAGATCTCCAGAACCTTTAATGAAAGATAATGTGTATCCATAATCTTTTAATAATTTCAATACCAAATCAGTTACGTCTGATGCTCGAATATAAATCGAATATTTACCTTCAGAACATGCTTGTTTAATTAACTTTTCACAACGAATTATGCAATCTGCTGTCGATTTATTGCTTTTAGTTAATTTTAAAGCTTCTTTAGCACTAATCATAAAATACTACTCCTTGGCGTATAAAAAGTCATGATGAAGTCCATTTCGGCTCTACAAAATATAAAGTTCTTCAGGTCTGGCTCTACTTTTCTCTTAATATACTCCTCATATGACATGTCAGACTTCTTAATCAAACCTACGAGCATAGCAGTCTTTTGAGCAATATATACACGACCGTCACCTAAGCTACTCATACTCCACCATCCGCTTTCTTGACCATCTTCGTGAAGTCAATACCTAAGAGTTTATTCATTGCTTGAACCCACAGTTGCCTATCAGCCATTTCAAATATCAATTTCTTCTGTTCGCCGTCTTTGAACGACATTGTAATCGTATAGACGGGTTTATTAACATACGATACAGATTGACCGGGATAGTTCTTAGGAAATCCTTTAGGCATATCCACTTCAGTCTGCCTATCTTCCATATCGAACTCGATCATCTTAATTTCCTTATCATCAAATATAATAGGAATGTCAAGTCCATCAACTTGTTTGACTATAAATTGCATAAGCCCACAACCTTTCAATTAAAACTCATCTACATATGTTATTTCAGCTTTAAGTCCGTCTGCTGGTTTGTCTTCAGTGTCAACACAAATATGATAGCAAACCTTCTCGACCGAACCAATTGTCGTCAGTCTACAATAAAGTCTTTCATCTGCATCACATCTTATACGACGAGGATGAAATAGACAAATATCATAGGGTTTACCTTTACACAGTTTACCCATTTCTGAATCAAACTCTAAAAGTTCCTCATGTGTAACAGTCTTGATCGTGCCAATAATATACTTTTCATTCGACACATGATCATCCATATCATTTATGAGTCTCTTAGATAATTCCTTGAAAATATCAAGCATTGGTTACCTCCTCACGAAACAGTAATGTCTTTTCTATCAGGCCAGTATCTTAACGCGAATTCTTCAATCATCTTCTGGCAAATATCAAGCTGGAGTTCTATATCAAGCCCAATACTGTTAAAGAGCTTCATTAATGTAGCGCCAACCTTATAATCAATTGGAGCTTTTATGTCGTTAAATCTGTTCTGTTCCATAGGCTTAGCTCCAAATAACCGAGCCTTACCGTCTATACCACGAACTATCACGACCATGTAAATTCCATCGGGTCTGCACCAATCTGAGATTTTACACGGAATCAAAAGTGCAGGCAGAACATTAGTATTAGTTGGAGGTTTAAGCATGCCAACATAAATATCAGTAGGACCCTCAGACCCAATTTTAACGTATCCATAAGATGCAGGATACTTAAGAAAACTAACTTTCATAAAATTACCTCCGAAAATATAAATTGTTTAATCCGGAAACATAAACGAGCTAAATTTCTTCTCGTTAAACTTCTTCTTGTTTGTAAGTGCCTGGCTAATCTTCAGGTCAATACTCGAACGACTCTTCAGGTGATAGTAATATAAATCGATGTAAGGAGTATTCAGTCGATCTATTCTACCACACGCCTGTTCGAGCTGCTTATAACTATACGTTTGGCTATAAAATATAACAGCATTCGTCTCTATACAGTTCCAGCCTTCACATCCAGCCGTGTACTGTACGAGATAAACCCACTTTTTACTCTTAGGTATGAGTTCATGCTTATGTCCGTTCCACTGAGCAACTAAAACGTTTTCTCCAAAATCCACTCCGAGCAAAATATCAAGTTCGTAATCGTGATTGTAGAAGACTATGACGCGTCCCCTTTCCTCTACGATCTTTTTACAAATATCAATTCTCGAAGGGTCAGAATTTACTATACGTCTTAGTGTGTAACAGAGCTCAGCAGCATTAGTAATCGGGAGTTCTGAATATGGATTCCATCGTCTCTTGATAGTATCCTTGTATTTATTCCGATCGAACTCACAGTAAATATCATCGTGATGTCTAATTGTTTGTCTTTTGAAATCCATGTCAATAAGAATACTGTTCCTGAGTCTGATGAGTCTTCCTATGTTGTCATAGCGATCAATACAAGGGAATTTAGCGTATCTATTCCAAATAACATGTTGCTTCTCGAACTCCTTCTTGTTAGGATAGAAGCCATTAGCAATAAATACTGGAATATAATCGCTCCACGTATCTCCGGGTGTGGCAGATAGTAAAATCCAATTATTACGTCGACTAATTTTAATAAAGGTTTTACTCCATACACCATACCCTACGACACGTTGTTCATCAAATATAAAGAAAGCATCAGTTACGTCCTTGTATTTGACTATGTTGTTCCACGAATCAACTACGACATTGTGATTCTTATAGAAATTATACTCAGGATCGGTAGAGAGAAGAAAAGGAGCGAGCTCATCGTCCCACTCCAATGTATCTCTCTTTCGTGCAGTAGTGATAATATAGAGATCTTTACGACACTCGTACGTATCAGGCATCGCACCGTAACTATCTCCATAAATATCACCACCACACTGATCGAAATAATAAGCAATGGCCGTACGAGATTTACCCGACCCAACGCCACCGCATAATATACAACCATCGTGTAATTCCTTGATGGCTTCGTACTGGTAATCTCGTAGATCGAACATTACTTCTTTCCTTTCTTATTATCGGTTTTGCTAGTGCCAGACGCTTCCTTGAACATTACAGGTTTTACCGAATTAATGTTAGTAGGATTAGTCAGACATTCATTGCAGGGTTCTTCTGTTTCATTCTTGTCGTAATATTTGCAGTCCTTACAGAACTTATCAAACTCTACGAACATATCAGTTATAGTTTCAGCCATAATAGCTTCCCCCTTAAATATCAATTAGTTGGGTTCATGACCAAGCTCCTTGAGATAGCCTATATACCGATTAATCTCACAGTATGCCGTATAATACTCGTCAAGAACAATATAATTCATGACCTTAGTGAGTTCAAACGGAAGCTTCTTATCTTTACAGTAATCACCGACATTAATTTTTTCTTTCCCGGTAAAATTACAATAGTTTTTACGATAATCTGTGCAAAACTGAATTAAGCCGGGGAAAGAATGTACGAGTTCGTGACAAGAATATAAATACCATCTCGCCTTTTCAAGATCTTCAATGTATTTATCTTCATCCTTCTTACCAGCACGAGAAATATACTTCACAGCATTACCAGCATCCATTAAAGGAGCGTACTGATGTATAAAGTCTATAACCTCATACTTTCCGTCAGTGTAATGGTTGGGATGATTTACGACATCCTCTTTCTGCTTCTGGAATACAGGCGGAATATCATTAGGAACATCTGCCTTAGAATTAACCGGCTCAGTCTCCTCGACCTTGAGTGTTACAAAATCACTCGATGTGCAGTAGTCCTCAAGGTTGTCGATTCTTTCATTGATACCGTTTATTCTTCTCTCCATAATCATGAATCTCTTGATCATGTCACAACCGAGATCGTTAATTGCTTCACTAAGAACAGATGTCTTCTTGGCCTTTACTTTCTTGCCCATAAATCATTACCTCCATAAAATACTTGGGGAAATATCAATCAACGATATCGCCGTCACCGTCTATGCCCGCACCTACAGACACATCGTCAAGTTCGTCCTCATCTACATTCTCATCAGCGAGGCGAATATAATTCTCGTGCTTAGCCTGTCTTACTGCCTCCGAATCAAGATATATGCGTGATGCAGTTGCTCCCATCTGATGCTGATATTTGCCTAAATATCCACGCATGCAGGGATCCTTGAGTTCAAAGAACAGAAGCTGAGCTATACGTCTACCGCTATCAAGCATAAGCGAACTATTGCCCATATTAATAAGTTCGAGAGTTATCTGACCAGAAAATCCCGGATCGATAAACCCTGCATTATGAATAAACAGACCAAGACGACCTATTGAAGATCTACCTTCGAGTATACCAGCAATATCAAGAGGAAGTTTTACAGTTTCCATTGTGGTAGCAAGAACCATCTTGCCGGGCTTAAGAATAAATGACGATCTATTAACGGACTTCTGCTTGATCTTTGTAGAAAGATTAGCACGAGGATTAGGCTGAGGTACAAGAAAATGAGTACCAAGTCTGAGGTCAACCGAAGCAGGCTGAATCTGTTCCTCGTTGATAGGATCAATTATTATGTGTCCGCTCTTAAGAGACTCCTTAATATTGTAATCAGAGTACATCATAGCTTTAAAACTCCTAACTTAAGTAAAATATAAATAAGGAGCTGTACAATCCGTATCTCTACGAACTACACAACTCCTCCCAAGTTACGACACTAAAATATCAAGTGTCAAAAGGGGCAATCCTCGTCGTCCACGTTATCTGCGATGTTAGCAAACTTGTATGCAAAAGGATCATCGGGAAGATCCTGATACACATACATTGTATTTACCCACAGAGCATAGAAACCGTTTTCATCACAGTTCTTACCTCTTCCGAGTTCAACATCGACATACTTAACGTGAATATCATCGATGATTGCAACGGTATCCTTTGTGAGATCAGTGAGTGACTGATTGGGATTAACAAGCTTAATCGTAGGGTTGCTGTTGAAAGTCAGCTTGATCTTTACCTTATACATGATCTTTTCGCGATTAGGATTATTTCTGTCGATTTCCCACATCTGAATACCATACTCTCTAAAAGTATCGATCATATCGTCAGGAACCAAAACATATCCAAAACGCTCATTGATCTCCTGCTGACCTCCTCTTTTCAAAGTTATCGTCTTTGGAGTTCCAGCAAAATTACGATTATACTTCTCTTCACCTGTATGAGCGCCCTTACGATTAGACATGAGTTCTGCTTCATTCAGAGTGAACTTAACATAACCGTGAGAATCATTAACAAAGTTTCCAGTATTGCTCATGAATATCACTCCTCAACCGTTGCGAGTTCGGGAGCTGTTTCAGGCTCTTCTTCAGAAATATCAAGAGTTTCAAGATACGCATCTGCATCGTAATTCTCAAGTTCGAGGTCCTCCTGATACCTTCTTTCAACTTCGCGACCTGCAAAATATCCAATTGCACCGCCTGCTACTACTCCTATTGCCGTTCCGATGACTGTCTTACTTACTTTCATGAGTAAGTACCTCCTTTAAAATAATAAAATTAAAAATATAAAGAAAAAGACAAAATGGGATTCGAACCCATAACCTCTAGTATTTTATTATGACCTAGTGTTCCCTACCAATGAACTGTTTGTCTTCTTCTCATATTACAGCATGTATTATTTGCGAGCTAAAAGACCTATTTAACCCACAAATATCAAAACGGTAGTCCATCATCGTGATCATTGAAGAAATCACCATACTGAACTATGTTGTCGTAGGCATCATCGACCAATTTTCTATAGTAAGAAATATCAACGATGTCTTCACCTTTGTCTTTAAGTACTTTTACGCTTTCACTGTCAAGCCAACGATAATCTTTCGTTCCTGCAGCAAATGCATAACCATCATCTGTCTTACGAACAAGCTTTCCTCCGCCCTTAGTCACAGGTATGAACAGTCCTATTCGACCAATAAAACGATAATCATGTCCTTTTGCTATGTTCTTTTTGAGCAGATTAGCCTGTTTCTCTAATTCGTCAACACTCATGTCTCTATACTTTACAGGCAAACTAGATAATGCTACATCACCGAGTTTTGCTTTATTAAGAGCAGTTTTGATTTTGAGCAATTCTTTCTCATCATCCTCAACATTTGGCAAATTAGAGTTCATGTCTAAATATAAAGAAGTATTCACGTTGACAGTTACGCCCATATCATAGAAGTCAATATCTTCATGCGAGAATAGTGTCTTGAATACATACGGAACTGCAAACTCCTTACCTGTAGGCGTCCATCCATCATGCTTATGTCTCTTTTCAATGTTGTCTTTAGGAGAATATCCATACTGGGCCTTACATACTTCAGGATCAGCATAACGAGCAATATAAACAGCATCGTTTACAAGACACATCTTCTCATACGTTGCTTCGTGCTCGAAGTTATACCCATACATCTTACCATACTCGGTAACAAACTTAATAATTTCAGGTGTGGCGTTAGGTATTTTGATCGAGTCCGTTTTGATGTGTGCTACAGTAAATCCTCTTGCCTGAACTTCATGCTTGAGATTTACCATAAACAGAGCACCGCGTTTAGCAACAATATTATCAACATTTCTCTTATCCTTAAACTGATTCGTGAACTTCGCTGATGTAAGTCCATATACAGAATTTATAGGAATTTTCAATGCTGTTGAAAGCTGTTTCGCATCGTCATCGTTCTCCAGATACTTCGCAAGTTTACCATCGAACATCTGACGAACTTTGTCATACTCCTTATGCTTAATAAGAATACGTATAGTAACGAGGTCGAAATATCTTTTGGTATACTCGGGACCAAAGAGATCTTCTGCTTTGATTGAGTGAGGATGCATTGACGCAATATCAAGAAGGGCTACATTATGATAGATGCCTGGTTCTGCGTATACATAACCGCCTTCGCCTATGAGCTCTCCACGATACCACGATTCCCATATACCCTTATCACTCTTAGAATATGTGTAACCGGGAAATACAGGCTTACCATCCTTGAATACCGTATAATGTCTGTCACAATCAAGTGTCGGGAAGTCGTTAATAATTGAGTTAACTTCTTCTTCAGGAATACCCATGAAACGATAATTAAACTGCGACTGGGGTTCTCTATTACCGCCAAATATCATTTTTGCTGTGTGTTGATTGTTTGTATCATTGACGGTTAAACCAGACAAGTCAGCCAGAATTTCTCTAGCCTTGAAGTCTGAATAATTTGCATTAAATACTGCTTCTGTAGCCAATACATCGTTATCACAATATTCAGCTACAGTATCCCACATTGATTCTGGAACCGGTTTGTCCCAAGGGAGATTTAATTCAACATGATGTATACCGAGTTCTATCTCCCATTTCTTAAGGCTCTGTTTCTTTGAGCAAAAATCGTATACATCGGTGTAAGATATGTTGTATGCATCGCTAAAGAAGCAATCTCTGTCCCCTTTAGTTATGATGCGCTGA
>JAEIGA010008308.1_pt1 | contig 15729 bp, 10 predicted proteins | sample 9270691 | NCBI WGS metagenome assembly JAEIGA01 (sample SAMN17057246, study PRJNA624740) | gut metagenome | biome: biome; isolation source: fecal sample | host: Bos grunniens | place: China: Xizang | collected 2019
GAGACGCCCGCAGACTTCGGAAACAAGTAAGCAAAAACGACAAAAACTATACTAAAATACACATTTGGAAAAGTCATGAATAATTACTATCTTTACGACAGAAACGTGCAAATTAGAGGCCCAGATTGTATTACCAGTACTGATAATCTACCAACCTAATTTACTCATTGTTTATCATCGTTTATTATTGATTATCAGAATTTTGGGCCGTATTTGAGCCACTAATTTGTAACTCATTGATACTCAGATATGTTTAACTTTCTGCATCGGCAAGTAGATATATAGCTTGATGAGAACTAAAAACAACTAACTATATGAAGAGATTAACTACAATTTTTTTGGGCGTGGTGGCAGCGTTGCTGCTTGTTGGCTGCGATGGCAACACTAAGCGTTCCGACTACTACACTCGCGGCATTGGACAATATCCGGGTTTGCCGGCCGAGGATTTTTCGCCTGAGGCGATAAGTTGCGACACATATCGCAATATTGCGCAGATGCGCGCCGCCTACAACTCGTCGAGCTTCGATCATAACTTGACGGCTCAGCTCGCGACCGACGGCATTATTACGAAGGAGGAGCCGCACCTTCTCATTGTAACTTCGAATGATATGCTCCTCTCGAAGCGTGAGCGCGAGTGGGCTGTCGATGGTAGCAAGCACTCCCGCAATACCCTCAAAGGTGACAATGTGGCTCTCAATTTTGAGCTTAAAGGTTGGGCGCAGCGCATTGACGAGGTGTTCTTGTCGTGCAATCTATACTACGACAAGGATGAGGCGACTAAGGGGTACGAAATTCTCTACCAAGGCTCTGCTGATGGAGAGAATTGGCTCACTTTGGGTACTCTCGCGGGCAAGGGGTTGCCAGGCGAGGAGAGCGAGCAGAAGCTCCACTCCGATGCAAACAAGCAGGTGGCAAAATCGGTGCATAATCTCCGTAAGATTCGAGAGACTATCACTCTTTCGAACTGCGCCGAATACTCCTACTATCGCATAGCTCTCAGGATGGAGGGTGCGAAGGAGTGGCAGCTCCGTGCAACAGACCTCTTCAACAATGGAGAATCGGTTATACTTTCACCATCGCAATTCTTCGATAGTGCGTGGATGAGTGCCGGCAGTGGCGAGGAGTGGATATATGTCGATTTGGGCTCGCGTTCGGAGTTTGATAAGGTGCGTCTGTATTGGATAAATAAGGCTGTGTCGGGCAAAATAGAGGTGTCGGACGATGCCAAGAGTTGGAAGACGGTAGCCGAATTACCTGGCGGTGAAACACTTGTGGATGAGGTGTCGTGCAAAGGTAAGGGCCGCTATGTGCGTCTGTTGATGCAGCAGTCGGCCAATGGAAAAAACTACATTCTCAGCGAGGTGGAGGTTATGGGACGAGGGGGCTATGTGGCTTCTCCTGCTCCACGACCAGAGGCTAAGGGCGGAAGACTCTCGTTGTCGGGAGGTGATTGGCGTTTGCAGCGAGCTTCGCTTGTGAACGACAATGGAGAGAGAATTTCGCAGGGTAACTACGACGCTTCGAAGTGGGTGGTGGCAACTGTGCCGTCGACGGTCTTGTCGAGCTATCGTAATTTGGGTGCAATTCCAGATCCGAACTATGCTGACAATATATTCCAAATATCGGAGAGCTACTTCAATTCGGACTTCTGGTATCGAACAGAGTTCGAGGTACCGGCATCGTTCAAGAGGGAGCGTTTGGCACTCAACTTCGATGGTATAAATTGGAAAGCCGAGGTATATCTTAATGGTAAGCAGATTGGTCGCATCGATGGCGCTTTCATACGCGGAGAATTCGATATTACGAAGCTGGTGGTTGAGGGAGTGAATACGCTTGCCGTAAGGGTAATCAAGAACGAGCATTTCGGCTCTGTCAAGCAGAAGAATTTCGAAACTACCGACCTTAATGGTGGTGCGCTCGGTGCAGATAATCCTACATTCCACGCCTCGATTGGTTGGGATTGGATATCGACAATCCGAGGTCGCAATATGGGTATCTATAACGATGTGTATGTGAGCGCAACGGGAGGAGTATCGCTTAAAGACCCATTTGTGCAGACCTCGCTTGCTCTGCCCGATACGTTGGCGACGCTCACACCAAAGATTGTTGTGCGCAACACTACCGAGCGCGTTATCGAAGGCGTGTTGAAGGGCTTTGTTGGTGATATAAAGTTTGAGCAGAAGGTTGTTCTGGCGGCGGGTGCTGAGCGTTTGGCGAGCTTCTGTCCTGAGCGCTTCGCTCAGCTCAAAAATCAGCCATTGCAGCTCTGGTGGCCGAAGGGATATGGTGCGCCGCACCTCTACGATGCAGGTTTCTCGTTCGAGATCGACGGTGTGGTATCTGATGCAAAGGAGTTTAAGGTTGGAGTTCGCCAGATGGATCATACCTACGATGGAGAGGCCCTTGTGCTCTATGTTAATGGTCGTCGCTTCATTGGCCGCGGAGGTAATTGGGGCTTTGGCGAGAACAACCTCAACTATCGTGGTCGTGAGTACGATATTGCCGTTGCTCACCACGCAAATATGAACTTTACGATGATGCGTAACTGGGTAGGCCAGATTGGCGACGAGGAGCTCTACGAGGCTTGCGACCGTCACGGCATAATGATATGGCAAGACTTTTGGTTGGCCAATCCGGGCGATGGCCCTAACCCATACGACAACGAGATGTTCGTGGCAAATGCAGTAGACTATGTGCGTCGCATACGTAGTCACGCCTCGATAGCTCTCTATTGTGGTCGCAACGAGGGATTTCCTCCGAAGGAGCTCGACGACGAGTTGCGCAGAGTGGTGGCCGAGGAGCATCCCGACATACACTACATATCGCACTCTTCGCGCAATGGTGTTAGCGGTCACGGCCCATATCGAGCCCTCACTCCGCGTGAGTATTTCGAGTGGCCAAAGGGCAACGATACATTCCATAGCGAGCGAGGTATGCCTAATGTGGTGAACTATGAGAGCTTGTGCCGAATGCTCAAAGAGGAGCACCTGTGGCCTCAGGGCGATAAGTGGGGTGAGCACGACTTTACCCTTAAAGGTGCTCAGCGTGGTGCAACCTTCAATGAGCTTGTCGAGAGGGGCTTTGGAGCACCGCAGAGCGCAAAGGAGTTCACCGAGTTGGCGCAGTGGATCAACTACAACGGCTATCGCGCAATGTTCGAGTCGCGCAGTATGTATCGCAAAGGTCTGCTCTTGTGGATGACACATCCGGCTTGGCCTTCGATGGTATGGCAGACCTACGACTACTACTTCGAGCCTACGGCTGCATATTTTGGATGTATGAAGGCGAATGAGCCGTTGCACATTCAGTGGAACGCGGCAACCGACGAGGTGGAGGTTGTGAATTATAGCGCAGGCTCTCACGCGAAATTGTCGGTCGAGGCACGCATCGTAAATATGGACGGCTCGGTGGCGTGGAGCAAGGAGTGCGAGGTGGCGAGTGAGGAGGATTCGACCATCAAGTGCTTTAAGTTGGAGTTCGAGGGCGAGTTGTCGTCGGCACACTTTGTGAAGCTTGTGCTTCGTGAGGGCGAAAATATTGTTTCGGACAACTTCTATATCCGAGGTGTTGAGGAGGGTAATTATCAGGCTATTCGCAGCCTGCCGATGGTTTCGCTTCGTAAGCGCGTACGTACGGAGTGCAACAATGGCAAGTGGAGCGCGGTGGTGACTCTTCGCAATACGAGCGATGTGCCGGCCCTTATGATTCGCATCAACACGCTCGGTGCAAGCGATGGCGAGCAGATATTGCCAATCTTCTATTCGGACAACTACTTCTCGCTCTTGCCTGGCGAGGAGCGTACGGTGAGGATGCATTGGAACGACATCGATACACGCGGCAACAAGCCGAAGGTTGTAGTGTCGGGTTACAATGTTGAGTAGAGGAGTATCGGATGTGCTATGTCGGGCTATTTGTGGTGTAAAAGAGGTTTTTTATTGAAAAATGGTTACATATATTGGATGTGAATCATAAAATAGCTAAATTTGTATAGCTAAAATTGAATTTTTACACAACTAATATTAAAAATAAAAAGGTATGAATAGGATTATTATTGCTTTGGCAGCTATACTTTGTGTAGCTACCGTATCGGCTCAGAAAAAGTTTGAGTCGTCGGTTAAAGATGCCGCTAATACAGTGGTCAATACAGTTAAGTCGCAGAAGTGGGCTATCGGTTTCCGTGCCGGTACGAGTGTTGATTTTCAGACAGAATGCTTCTACTCTGATAAGGCTTATATCCAGGGTATAGTTGGTTTCAACTATATGGGTGCGTACACCGATAACGCTTACCTCAGGAACCACAAACTTGGAGTGCACTTTACATTCTTGCACAACTGGAATTGTGCAACTTGGGACTGGACTCCGGATGCAGGTACCTGGTTCCTCGATGCAGGTTTTGGTGCAGGTATTGGCGGTAATCTCCACTATGTGTCGTTTGGTGTTGCCGGACAGGTTAAGTTCGGTTTCCAGTTCGAAGAGGTGCCTATCCGTCTTGCTCTCGACATTACTCCTGTTGTTGGCCCTTGGGTAGACTACAATCGCTATACCGTAAAAGATGAGGTTACGGGCGATAATGTGAAGGTAAATGGTCCAAACGAGTGGCACTTCCACGAGTTCGGTTTGGCAAATGCTGCTATTATCTCGGCAACATACTGCTTCTAAGAGATTTGGCATATAAAAAAGACGTGGAGATTACCGTTTGGGTATCTCCACGTCTTTTTTGTGTCGTTCGTGTAGCCGTTAGTTGGTAGGCTTCGGCTTCTCGATGCGGAGCTTCTGTCCCACACGGAGGAAGTCCGATTTGAGGTTATTCCACTTCTTGATATTTGCTACCGTAGTGCGGTTGCGCTCGGCGATGAAACCGAGGTTGTCGCCCTCGCGTACAACGTAGGTGTAACCCACACCCTCAGCGCGTTTCTTGTCGAGGTTTGCAGGGTTGATATACTCTTTCAGGTAGAGCGAGTCTTTGCTATATATCTCCTGCTCCTTTGCGATGAACTCGCACACGTAGCGCATAGGAAGACGCAAGGCGTACTCCTTGGTGGTTGCAGGGATGATATCTATCTTGTATTGCGGATTCAGATCTCGCAGAGTCTCCATCGGTATATTGAGTGTGGAGGCTACCTGTTCGAGGTGCATAATGCGCTTTATCATCACCGTATCGGTTGCGATGCATACGGGCAACTTGGCAGGGGCGATATTGTGCTCCTTGTGGTAGGTGAAGGCGTAGGCTGCCGCCACAAACTTCGGTACATATCCGCGCGTTTCGGTTGGCAGAAAATCGTATATATCCCAGAACGATTTGCGCTTGTCGCCGGCGCGAGCAAGGGCCTTGTTTACGTTGCCGGGGCCGCAGTTGTAGGCTGCAATGGCCAAGGTCCAATCTCCGTATACCTTATATAAATAAGAGAGGAATTTGCACGCTGCACGAGTTGATTTCAGGATGTCGCAACGCTCATCTACCAACGAGTTTATCTCCAAGCCTAAATTCTTGCCCGTAGCCGGCATAAACTGCCAAAGACCTACGGCACCCATAAACGATGTAGCGCGGATGGTTAGGTTTGATTCGATGATTGGGAGGTAGCGCAACTCCAATGGTAATCCCGCAGCGAGAAGCTCCTCCTCGATGATTGGGAAGTAGTATTGCGATAGTGCGAGTATGCGACTGAGTGTTGTGCCGCGGCCTGCAACATATTGGTTGATGTAACCTCTTACGATGTAGTTGTAGGAGAGGTGTATCGGCGAAGCCATATCGAAGAGTCGCTGCTTGTAGAGTGTATCGATAGGCATTGGGGCCTTGTTGGGCTCGCCTTCGAGCTTGCTATCCAACAACTGCTTGTCGCTCAGCGATTGATGAAGGGTAACCCACGCGTCAATCAGCGAATCGAGTTCGGTCGGGGTGTGTGCAACTTGCAGCGTATCGATGCGTGGCGAAGGTTTCGGAACCACTCTAACCGTGTCGGTTATGGTGATGCGAATAGTGTCGTAAATGGGGGTAGGTGTAGGAATCTGCTGTGGGGGCTCTGTGGCTCTGCGACCTATGGCCGGCAGACACAAAGTGAGTGTAACGAGTAGTAGTAGACTTCGTTTGAGCATAGTTTTTATTAGAATGTTAGACTTAAATTCATTCCGAGTGTTGTGCCTCCTCCGCTGTTTGGCGCCATTCGGTTGTAGGTGTATCCGAATGCGGGTGTCAGACTGACGCTCAAATCTTTCGATATGTCGTAGTCGCGTAGGTGGGCATCGACGTGGGCATCGACAATTTGCAACACGTAGAGTCCCGCCGTAAGAATGATACACAAGTCGCGGTTACGTCGGTAGCTGTTACGCAGATTTTTGAGGAATGAGGTGTTGTAGCGACCTCCAAACTCATCTTGCGAGCCGTTAGGGTACAATTCGGGATGAGCATCATAGTCGGCCTTCAAGCGGTAGGCCTTCTTGAATCGCTGATAACCTCGGTTATTCCAATCTATACAGTATATCGTAGTGGCGAAACCGCCGACAACGATAGGTACACGCCAATAGCTCTTGTTGTAGATCTGTCCGGCACCGGGGCATATCATAGCAAGGGTTGTAGCCTTGTTGACGTGCGAAACCTCATTTGTCGAGTACTTGATGGCGGCGTCGCCTATGAAGTAGATGTAGGAGGCGATGGTGGAGATCATAAAGACTTGCTTCATCGTGTTGTACTTTATCATCTCGGCTTGCAACCTGTTCAGTTCGGGCGTGCGGAGCAGACTTTGGTCGGTGATGCGCTCGTACTCCATCTTCAAAGGCTTGTACTTGGTGTGACTCCATATGCACATTCCGAGCGACGCTCCTACCGTACTATAAAGGATTGGCAACTTCCAATACTGCTTGTTGTAGATCTGTCCGAAGCCCGGCAGTACGACAGACGATAGACAGACGTTGCGTAACGACATCGAGTCGCTGAAGAAAGGTGTGCGCTCCTCGCGTCGTTCGAGACGCTTGCGCTGACGCTCGGTGAGGGTGGTGTCGAGTGCGAGCGAATCCACCTGCAATGAGTCGCGACCTCCGCCAAAAATCTCCTTACGAAGCGAGTCGGGGAGCTCCATCTTGATATACTCGTGAACTTTGGCAAGTGAGTCGGGCGAGAGCTTTTTCAGCGTATCAACCAATCGGGCAATGCGAAGCGAGTCGGCACGTCGCACCTCCAATGAGTCGGGCGTGTAGACCATACCGCTGCGGATAATGGTGCGCTCACCGCGTCTTTGGCGGGCGAAAGGGTTGGTTTGAGCTTCGGCTACGAAGACAATCCAAACAAATAGCACCGTAAGCAAGAGTGCGAGTCCCCTGCCTTGTGTTGCATTCCCGATATGTAGATTCCTAATCTTCAAAACAATAGTGATCTATATGCAGAATTATAGTTTGCTGAACTTCTTTACAAACTTTTCGATGTCGCTATCGTTCGCGAAGTCGATAACAATCTTACCTCCACCATTTTTGCTACGCTTGATGGCGATATCCTGCGAGAAGAACTTTTCGAGGTACTCGACCAAACGACCATACGATTCAGGGTACTCCTCGTCAACTATCGGCGCAGCCTTAGATCTCTTCTCCGAAGCAAGGCGCACCAAATCTTCGAGCTGGCGTACCGAGAGGTTGCTCTTTACGCATCGTTTGAGCAAAGAGAGCTGCTTACTCTTGCTATCTACCGAAGCAATAGCCTTGGCGTGGCCCATCGAGATAATGCCGCTCTTGATGGCGTACTGCACCTCGTCGGGAAGGTTTAACAATCGAAGGTAGTTGGCCACGGTAGAGCGCTTCTTGCCTACTCTCTCGGCCAAGGCCTCCTGGGTGAGTCCGCACTCATCGATAAGACGCTGCATACCGAGCGAGATTTCGATGGCGTTGAGATCCTCGCGCTGGATATTCTCTACGAGAGCCATTGCGTGGAGAGTGGTGTCGTCCACCTCGCGGATGTAGGCCGGCATAGAGTCCAATCCTGCCCTCTCCGATGCACGCCAACGACGCTCACCGCTGATGATTATATACTTCTCGCCGTCGCGCTTGACGGTGATAGGCTGAATGAGTCCCAACTGGCGAATCGACTCAGCCAACTCTTCGAGAGCCTCCTCGTCGAACTGCGTACGTGGTTGTGTAGGGTTGGGGATGATGTCCGTAATTTTAATCTCGGTCATCTTCTCCATAGGCTTTGCCTTAATATCTATATTGCCGACGAACAGGGCATCTAATCCTCTTCCTAAACCTTTCTGTTTCATTATTTTGTTGCTTTTTTACGATTCTTCTTTAAAAACTCTTTTGCCAAGAGCAGATAGTTTGTTGCGCCGCTTGCCGATGCGTCGTAGAGCATTACGGGCTTGCCGTGTGAAGGGGCTTCGCCAAGGCGGATGTTACGCTGAATAACGGTGTCGTAGGCGAGTGAGCCAAAGTGTTCACGCACCTCGGTTGCCACCTGGTTATTCAGACGGTTGCGCATATACATTGTGAGCAAGAATCCCTCGATTTCGAGCGATGGGTTGAGGTTGCTCTTTACAATTTTGATGGTGTTGAGCAACTTGCTCAATCCCTCCAAAGCGAGGTATTCGCACTGCACAGGTATAAGTACCGAGTCGGCCGCCGTAAGGATATTTACGGTGGTGAAGCCGAGCGAAGGCGAGCAGTCGATGAAGATGTAGTCGAACTTCTCGCGCACGCTGTCGATTATACGCTTCACGACGTGGTGGCTATCCTCTATGTTCGGAAGCTCGGTGTCGGCTGCCACGAGGTTGATGCTCGAAGGCAGTACCCACAAATTTTTGACATCTTCGCTGTGGAGCATCACCTCCTCGGCCGAACGTTGGCCTGTGATACACTCGTAGATACCCTCCGAGTTGATATCGAAGCCCAAGCCCGAAGTGGCATTCGCCTGAGGATCGGCATCTATGAGTAGCACCTTCTTGCCGAGCAGTGCTATGGATGCCGAGAGATTTATCGCGGTTGTAGTTTTGCCTACACCGCCTTTTTGATTCGCTAACGCGACTACTTTACCCATATAGTTAATTCGTTCTTTACGGTTATTATGAATAATAATCGGGCAAATTTAGCAATTTTTATTTGATTTATACAAATAAACTTTTGCTTTTGACTCAAAATGCTTATCTTCGCGCTCGTAAAATAGCCTGCAAACGAACTTGTGAGTATGAAAAAAATATTTCCGAACATTGGTGACATAGTGGTGTTGGTGCTACTCTTTTTGGTTGTACAACTTGGAGTAGGTATTGTGTTGGGGTTGTTGGGAGTGACACCTCCGAATATAGCCTCTACGGATAGTGTCGATGCCGTGCAATATATGGAGCAGCAAGAGGCGCTTGGTCGCTATACTGCGTTTGTCTACTTTGTGCTGATGGTGGCATCGTTGATTGTTATGGGGTTGTATGTTCGTCTGCGCGGCGGCCGACGTGCTATAAAAATTCGCCATTCAGTGTCGGGTATAGATCCCAATATGTTAATCTTGGGCGTTGTGTGGTTGCTCGCATCGCAGATAATACTTGAACCACTTGTTGAACTCCTTCCCGAAAGCGAAAGTCCCGGTGTGGGTAGAGGCCTTTGGGCGTGGGTTACGATAGCGGTTGCAGCGCCGGTGTTGGAGGAACTGCTCTGTCGCGGTTTGCTCTACGAAATAGTCAGAAAGAGGTGGGGTATGGGATTGGCTATACCATTTTCGGCACTCTTTTTTGGTGTTATACACGCCGATATCTCAACGATGGTTGTGGCTATTGTGGCAGGTGTGATTTTGGCTATGATTTACGAGCGCACATCCTCTATTTTCTCCACGATGATAATCCATTCGCTGAACAATATTATGGCCTTCTCGCTCGTCTGTTTCGGACTCGACGAGATGTCATTCCGTGAGTTGTTGGGTGGGGGTATGGTCTACTATATAACCTATGCTGCGGCAGCACTGTTGTTTGTTGCCATAGCGGCAGGAATGGTGGTGAAACTCCACAAAAAGAGTAAGCAAAACGATATTAAATAAGATAAATGAAGAAGAGAGTATTTTTGACCGGCGCAACGGGTATTATGGGTATGGCCGGACTGAAAGAGTTGGTGGCCAAGAGCGACCAATTCGATGTGGTAGTGCTGGTACGCGATAGCAAGATTAACCGTCGAAAAATGGCGGCATATGGCGATAAAATCGAGGTTGTATGGGGCGATTTGATGAACTACGATGATGTTCTAAAATGCGTATCGGGAGCCGACTACGTATTGCACGTCGGAGGTATGGTTTCACCTCGTGCCGACTACAAACCCAAGAGCGTAATGGAGGTGAATGTTCGCGCAGCCGAGAATGTGGTCAAAGCTGTTAAGGCTCAGCCTAATAGCGACGATGTAAAGGTGGTCTATATAGGTAGTGTGGCTCAGACGGGAGATCGTCGTGAGCCTCTCCATTGGGGTCGCACGGGTGACCCGATATTTCCTTCGATATTTGACTACTACGCCATATCAAAATGTCGTGCAGAGCGCATTTTTGCGGAGTCGGGATTGAAGCATTGGGTGAGCCTTCGTCAGTCGGGCATTCTCTATCCTGCCATCCTCAAAAATATGGACCCTATTATGTTTCACGTCCCTATTCGCGGCGTGTTGGAGTGGGCTACTGTCGAGGATTCAGGACGTCTGTTGGCCAATGTGTGTGGGGAGGATGTACCGGAGGAGTTCTGGTGTCGATTCTACAATATAGGCAGTGGTGCGGAGTACCGCCTTACAAACTACGACTTTGAGTGCTATCTGCTCAATGCGCTCAACTGCCCTGCACCTGAAAAGATTTTCGATGTCAAGTGGTTTGCAACCCATAACTTCCACGGTCAGTACTACCTCGACTCGGATAAATTGGAGGAGTATCTCCACTTCCGCGCCAATACTCCCGTGGCAGACTATTTTGCGCAGATGTCGAGCACTCTGCCTTGGTTCTTTAAGTTGGCCAAGGTTGCACCGGCTGCCCTTATAAAGCCGTTTATGCGACTTATAGCCAAGGATAAGACCTTCGGTACACTCGGTTGGCTTGCGCAGAATAACGAGGAGCGCATCAAGGCCTATTTCGGCTCACGCGAGGAGCGCGAGATGATCGGTACGTGGGAGCAGATGCGTGATATTCATCTTGCCGACGAGTCGGAGGCAGAGCGTCTTTCGCACGGCTACGACGAGTCGAAACCACTCTCCGAGTTGGGAATCGACGATATGCGTCAGGCGGCCGAGTTTCGCGGTGGAAAGTGCCTGTCGGCCACAATGACAAAGGGCGATATGGCCACAAAGTTGGAGTGGGAGTGTGCTTTTGGTCACCGCTTCGAGGCATCACCGGCATTGGTGTTGCTCGGAGGTCATTGGTGTGAGGAGTGTATGCCTGCGCCGTGGCGTTTTGCTGAGGAGGCCGAGCGCAATCCATTCCTTGCTCAGGTGTGGAATAAGATGCGTCCTGAGGGCGACGGCAACCAGTCTTACGGTACTGCAACCCCTGAGGATTATAAATAGAGAAAATAGGCTTTAATCTATCCATAAGTGCCACAACCGTCACACCTTTTGTTGCGGTTGTGGCACTTGTTGTAAGGAGGTCTAAAAAATTTTCGGTTTACAATAAATTGTAATTTCTCTCGTTTTATTCGCGAAAATGTGTTATCTTTGTCGCTTGTATGCGTAGATTATATAAAATATCGCTTGTGGTGCTGACACTTGTGCTTGCGTGCGGGTGTAGACACTTGCGTACGCAAAACACTGAGGACGAGGTGATTGCGAGCGTCGATGCAGCTTTGCTGCGCCGTTCCGAGTTGGCTGCGGCTATGCCGAATGGTGTGGCGGCCGACGATAGTGTCGCCTTCTCAAAGCGTTATATCTCGAAGTGGGTTGTCGAACAGTTGAAGCAGCGCAAAGCCGAAGAGTTGTTTTCCGGCTCGGAGGCAGATATCGAGAGAATGGTCGAGGAGTACCGTCGTTCGTTGTTGGTACACCGCCTCGATCGTCACTACCTCGAAATGGAGCCTTGCAACGAGATCTCCGATTCCGATATGAGGGCGTATTACAACGACAATAAATCGGCATTTCGCCTTACATCGCCTTTGGTGAAGGGTGAGATTGTGGCAATACGCGACGATTTTCGCCGTCGCGAGCAGCTCGTTCGTTGGTTCGAATCTACGAATAGAGAGCATCGTGCCGACTTCGAGGAGGTGTGTCGCAAGAATAACTTCGCGCACTTGAAGTTCGAGTCGTGGACTCCGTTTGCCGACTTTTTGAGCAACCTTCCTTTGTTGCGCACCTCGCGTCACGAGTCGTTGCTTGGCAAGCGCGACTTGCAGACCATACACTACGACAGAGTCTATTACTACTTCCGCATAACCAATGTATTGAAGGAGGGCGATGTAACGCCTTTCGAGATGGTTAAGGATAATATACAGCAGATATTGATAAACCGCCATCAGGCTGAGGTTGTACGTCGTCAGGAGGAGCAGCTGATGAATAGTGCTTTGGAGTCGGGGTACGCCAAGATATATGATCAAACGGAGAACTAAAAAAAACTGAAAATTAAGATGAAAAAGATACTTTCGATAGCAATTTGTACGTTGGTGCTTGTCTCGGCTGTGGTGGCTGAGAAGCGCTTTGTAATGCTCGATAAGGTCGTAGCCGTAGTGGGTAACTCCTCCATAAGTTACTCGGATGTGCAGCAGGCGGCCCGTATGATTACCGAACAGCGTCGTGCGGAGGGTTATACTTCGGATAGACCGGCTCAGGATGAGGCTTTGGAGGATTTGATGTTGCAGAAGTTGCTCTACAACCAGGCTCTGCTCGACTCTGTCGAGATAAACAAGGCCGATGCAGTACAGCGCGTCGAGCAGCAGGTGCAGTCTATGATAGACCACGAAGGTTCGATTACTGCGTTGGAGAAGAAGTCGCATATGGCTATTTACCACATTCGCGATCTCTTGCGTCGCCAAATCGAGGAGCAACTCTATGCCCAGACGATGCAGCAGACCATCATAAGCAAAACCAAGATTGTGCCGGGTGAGGTCGAGCGATACTACAAATCTATGGACAAGGATAGCCTCCCGATCATTGCCGAGCAGTATCAATATGCACAGATTACGATGTTCCCGAAGAATATCAAGGAGGCAAAGTTGCGTACTCGCGAGCGCTTGATCGAGATGCGTGAGCGTATCGTAACGGGCAAGACCCGTTTCTCAACGTTGGCTCGAATGTACTCGGTGGATGGCTCTGCCATTCAGGGAGGAGAGTTGGAGCCGGCACCATTGGCTGGTTTTGTAAAACCTTTTGCCGATGCGTTGGGCGAGTTGAAGCCGGGTCAGGTGTCGGAGGTTGTGGAGTCGGAGTTTGGTTTCCATCTCATACAACTTATCGATAAGAACGGACAACTCTACCATTGTCGCCACATTTTGCTCCGTCCGACCTTTACTATCGACGAGATTGTGGCACCTATGCGCGAGTTGGATAGCCTTGTCAACCTCATAAAGAAGGATTCGATAACATTCGAGGCGGCGGCACGCAAACACTCCGACGACAAACACTCGAAACAGAATGGTGGTGTGGTGACCAATCACGACCTTCTGGAACGATATTCGGCCTACGATGCCAAGCTCACGGCTACGAAGTTCTTGAAGGAGGATTTCGGTGCTATGGGAGGTAAGAGCATTGACGACTACAATGCTATCCGTCGCTTGCGCGAGGGCGAGATATCGGACCCATTCCGTTCTAACGACCTTATGGGTAACGAATTGGTTAAGGTTGTCAAGTTGTTGAAGATAATACCTGCACACAACGCTTCGCTCGAAGAGGACTATCTGCGATTGGAGCAGATGGCTCTTTCGGATAAGCAGGAGCGAGAGTTTAGAGCGTGGCTCGACAAGAAGATTGCTTCGATGTACATCTATATTGCACCGGAGTTCCGTACCGCCGAGTTTACCAACAAAAATTGGGTTAAGTATAGCAGATAAACACCTCGGACGCAGTGAAAAGAAGGGTTATAGCCATAGTTGTTTCGCTTGTGGCATTAGCGAGTTTGGTCTTTGCAGGAAGCAGCGGCCTCCCTTCGTTTTCGTCTGCACCGCAGCAGAGCTCGCAACAGAGTTCGCAGCAGAGCAGGAGGGCCAAGCGCGAGTATGTCCATATGAAGTCCGACGAGGGCTGGCAGATGGTGCACAATGGTCGCAAGGTGATGGTCGTAGTGGGCCACTTCGCTGCATATCACAACGGTACGGTCATTACGGCCGATAGTGCGGTGCGCTACAACGAGCGTCACATCGAGTGTTTTGGCAATGTGCTTATCAAGCGAGGTACAACCTACATTTATGGTGATCGCGCCGAGTATAATGGCCGTACCAACAAGGCGAAGGTCTACTCGCGCATAGTGAAGGTGGTGGATGGTAAGGCTACGCTGTTGACCTACAACTTCGAGTTTAACACACGTACCAATATCGGACGTTATACGGGAGGCGGAGTGCTGACAAATGACGATATAGTGCTCGAATCGAATAGAGGATATGTCTATTCGGACCGTCACGAGATTATCTGCGTCGATCAGGTGCAGATGCGCAATAGTGAGTACGAAATGATGAGCGACTCGGTGGTATACAACACTAATACTGATTATGCTCAGTTCTTCTCGCGTACCAACATTTGGAACAAAGGCAAGAATGGTGCCGATAACGAGGATGACTACCTCTACACCGATCGCGGAACATTCGATAAGCGACAGCAATTGTATACGCTTACTCTGAATGGCTATGTGCTGACCAAGGATCAGGAGCTATTGTGCGATACCCTCTACTACTACCGTGATAGTGAATATGTTCGACTCAAACGCAACATACAGATAGACGATAGAGTGCAGAAGATGCTCATCTTTGGCGATTGGGGCGAGTATTGGAAGGAGCCGGGCAATGTCTTCGTTACGAAGAATCCGTCACTTATCAGCTACGATACGTCGCAGAGCGATTCGGTCTTTATGCGCTCGGACTCTATGTTTATCTATACGCGCTACCCGATTCGCGAGCAGATAGAGAAGGCTCGCAAAGATTCGTTGGCGCAGGCTGCAAAGGCAGCAAAGAGTGGCTCGACAAAGGGAGGCGAAGTTAAGAGCAACACAAAACCGGTTGTCGACGATGCCAAAAATGCCGATAAGAATATAAGTGGCGACAAGGGCGATAGACGACAGCGAGGCAAGCGTGGTAATGGCGAAGCGCCGCAGGGACGACAAGGCGCTGGCCCACGAGAAACCAATGCCGATCAGTCGGGTGTAGAGCGCAAGGTCGGTGGCGAAGATGGTGCGCATAGAGAGCGACACAATCAAGCCCCTGCAACCCAAAGTAGCAATGCTGCTCCACAGGTCAAGAGTGTGGAGGACTCTCTCGCTATGGCGAAGCAGGAGGCGGTTGCGAAGCGACGTGCACAGATAGATTCACTGGCGAAGGATACCACCAAGGCTGCAAAGCGTCTACGCGCCAAACTATTGAAGGAGGAGGCTGCCGAGGCAAGTAAGGCGGCTAAGGAGGCTATGCGCCAACGTGCCGAGGAGCGCAAGGTTGTGCTTGCAGAGCGCAAAACTCTCTTCGAAAAGTTGTTGGGCGAGGCGCAGGTTCGTGATGCCGAGCGGGAGCGTTTGGCTAAGGAGCGCGAAAAGAGGGAGAAGGATAGCATCAAGCAGGCAAAACGAGAGGCTAAGGATTCGATAGTCGTAGATTCGCTAAGAGCCGATTCGCTACGAATAGA
>JAEIGA010008309.1_pt1 | contig 15729 bp, 20 predicted proteins | sample 9270691 | NCBI WGS metagenome assembly JAEIGA01 (sample SAMN17057246, study PRJNA624740) | gut metagenome | biome: biome; isolation source: fecal sample | host: Bos grunniens | place: China: Xizang | collected 2019
AAGCTTGACATTTTATAAAAAATATGGTATAATATAATAAGAAAGAAAAATAAGAAAAGGAGTGATATTATGGATATGACATATCCCGGCAGTTTGCATAACCATACAGAATATAGCAATTTAAGATTGCGAGATTCAATTAATAGAATTGACAATATGTTAAAATATGCAATTGAGCTTGGGCACGAAGTAATAGCATTCACAGAACACGAAACAATATCTAACGCAATTAAAATAGAAAAAGCATACAATAAAATCAAAAAAGATAATCCCAATTTTAAAGTTATTCTTGGTAATGAAATTTACCTTTGCCGCAATGGTCTTAATGGTCAAAATTTTATTAAAGGTGAAGATAAATATTTTCACTTTATTCTCTTGGCAAAGGATGCAATAGGACATCAACAAATAAGAGAATTATCAACTCGAGCTTGGGAACGTTCTTATTCAACTAATAAAATGACAAGAGTTCCAACTTATTATTCTGACTTAGAAGATATTATTCAAACAAACCCGGGTCATGTAATTGGTAGCACAGCTTGTCTTGGCGGTTTTTTAGGAAGTATTATTCAAGCAAAAGAAATAACTAATAACAGTAGATATGATACTGTTATTGATAAATGGTTGCATAAAATGCTTGGTATTTTTGGTAAAGATAATTTTTATCTTGAGATGCAACCGTCCGCAAGCAAAGAACAAACTTTAGTTAATAAAGAATTATTAAAACTTTCAAAAGAATATAATATTCCTTATATTATAACAACAGATAGCCATTATCTTAAAAAAGAAGATGCTCCGATTCATTCAGCCTACCTTCGTTCACAGGACGGAGATAGAGAAGTAGATTCATTTTATGCCACCACATATTTAATGAATACAGATGAAATTGAGCAATATATGAAAGGTTTTAGTAAAGAAGAATTAGAAGAGGCTTATAAAAATATACTTGAAATTAAGAGTAAATGTGAAGACTATACTTTATTAAAACCTCTTAAAATTCCATCACTCTCGTGGAAAATACCAAAGAAGATTTATTCTTTAGGAGAGTATAATTGGTATTTTGAAAAAATGCCTTATATGAAAAAATTCTATGAGTCCGAATTTGATGGCGACCGCAGAATGGTTGATTTAATTTTGGATAAATTAGAATCTGATCCTCGATTAAACAATCAAGAAACCTATGATGAACTTAATGATAACCTTCGTATCACTTGGGTTTCATCTGAAGTAAATAAAGCCCATTGGAGTGCTTATTTCTTAAACCTTCAAAAAATTATTGATGTTTGCTGGGAGGCTGGAACAGTAGTTGGGCCCGGACGAGGATCCGGTGTTGGTTTCTTATTATTATATATATTAGATATTATTCAAATTAACCCAATGTGGGAAACTACCCGCACTTACTCTTGGCGTTTCCTTAACCCACAGCGTGTATCAGTACTTGATATTGATACCGATATAGAGGGCGGTAAGCGAGCTCAGGTGCTTCAAGCACTTAGACAAACATATGGTTCTAATAGAGTAGCAAACGTAGTTACTTTTGGCACAGAAGGAAGCCGTTCTTCCATTCAAACTGCGGCCAGAGGTTTGGGAATTGATAATGATATTTCTCTTTATATTTCGTCCCTTATCCCGTCTGATAGAGGACAACAACGAAGTCTTAAACAATGTTATTATGGTGATGAAGAAAATGGTTTTCAGCCTGTAACTTTGTTTATCCAACAGATGAAAGAATATCCTGAGCTTTGGCGAGTTGCACAAAGTATTGAAGGTCTTGTTTCACAGGTTGGTGAGCATGCGGGCGGTGTTATTTTTGTTGATGAAGATTTTTCTAATTCAACAGCTTTAATGAAAGTGCCGAATGGTGATACAGTAACACAATTTGACCTTCATGATGCAGAAGACGCTAGTTTGATTAAAATTGACTTGCTTTCTGTTGAATGTCTTGATAAAATTCATAATTGTCTTGATTTGTTGGGAGATTATGGTTATATTGAAAAACAAGCAACATTAAGAGAGACTTATGAAAAATATTTAGGTATTTATAACATAGAGCGTGAAAATCAAGAAATGTGGAAAATGGTTTGGGAACATAAAATTCAAGCATTATTCCAGATGGAACAACAAAGTGGTATTCAAGGTATTGCTTTGACCAAGCCGCAAAGCGTTGATGATTTAGCGGTATTAAACTCGGTTATTCGTCTTATGGCACAAGATAAAGATGCAGAACAACCTTTGGTTAAATATGCTCGTTTTAAAAGTAATATTAAACATTGGCATAATGAAATGGATAATTATGGTTTGTCTGCGGACGAACAAAAATTATTAGAGCCAATAGTTGGTAGTGCGTATGGTATTTGTGAGTCTCAGGAAAAATTTATGTCATTGGTTCAGCTACCGGAATGTGGCGGTTTTGATCTAACTTGGGCGGATAGACTTCGTAAAGCTATTGCAAAAAAGAATCCTGCGGAATATGATAAATTAACTAACGAGTATTTTTCTGCTGTTGAGGAAAAAGGACTTAGCCGCAATCTTTGTAATTATGTATGGAAAGTATTAGTGGCAACAAGCCGTGGATATGGTTTTAATGCTTCACATACATTAGCTTATTCGCTTGTAGCATTGCAAGAAATGAATCTTGCTTTTAAATTTCCTATTATCTTTTGGAACTGTGCTTGTCTTATTACTGACAGTGGTGGAGGAGAAGCCGAGGAAGAGCAAGAAGAAGAAGTAGTTGATATTTATGAACCCGAAGATTTTGAGGAATATGAATATATTGACGCCCCAGATAGAAAGACAAAGATAAAGAAAAAGCGTCAAAGATCAACTGACTATAATAAAACTGCAGCCGCTATGGGTAAAATGATTCAGTCTGGTATTCAAATTAAACCTCCAGACATTAACGGTTCTTCATATACATTTACGCCAAGTGTAGAAGACAACGCTATATTCTATGGTTTATCAGGTATGTTAGCTGTTGGCGAAGATGTTATCGCTGCTACCATAGCGAATAGACCTTATAGTTCACCTAAAGATTATGTTGCGAAAACAAAACCTAAAAAACAAGCTATGATATCATTGATTAAAGCGGGAGCTTTTGATAATATGATGGATAGAAAATTATGTATGGGTTGGTATCTTTGGGAAACTTGTGATAAAAAATCTAATCTTACACTTCAGAATATGTCCACTTTAATTAAGTATGGTTTATTGCCTACAACATCAAAAGAATTTATAACAGCGAGAAGAATATATGAGTTTAATCGTTATCTTAAAGCTAAATGTTCTTATAAGAGCAATTTGTATAAACTTGATGATAGAGCAGTAAATTTCTTGATTGAAATTGGTTTTGATAATATTATTAGTCAAACCGAAGATGATTTAGTATTTGTTGCTGATATAAAGACTTGGGAAAAGATTTATAAAAAAGCAATGGATATCTTTAGAGTTTGGATGACAGAAGATAAAGATAAAATTTTAAAACAATTAAACTCACTTATATTTAAAGAGGCATGGGATAAATATGCAAAAGGTAATTTATCCGCTTGGGAAATGGAAGCAATGTGTTTCTATTACCACGAACATGAATTAATAAATGTAAATAGAGGAAAATATGGTATTACAAATTATTTTGAGCTTGACGAAGAGCCTGTTATAGATAGAACTTTCTATAAAGGTGGTAAAGCGATTAATTTGTTTAAAATATATAAAATTTGTGGTACTTGTATCGCAAAGAATAAAAATAAAGCATTGGTTACTCTTTTAACTCCAGAAGGTGTAGTTACTGTTAAATTTAGAAAAGAATATTTTTCTATGTTTGATAAACAGATTTCTGAGATTGGGGCCGATGGTAAAAAACATACAATTGAAAAATCTTGGTTTAATCGTGGTAGTATGATTATGGTTCAAGGTATTCGTTCTGGTGATAATTTTGTTGCGAAAAAATATGCTTCAACCGGAGGACATACTTTATATCATATTGACTCTATTGATGAAAAAGGAGATTTGGTTTTACGTACCGAAAGAGCTGCGGGAGAAGAAGAAGATGAATAATATGATATATTTACCTATATTTATGAATCATCCCACTCCCATAGGCTTGCTTGGCGATTTGGCGGCAATACCTGTAAAGGTAGCCGCCATAATGGGTGAAACCTTAGATTATGTTGATAATAAAATAATATCGGTTTCTGATAATGATTGCCGCTCTTATTTGTGTGATTGGTACAATATGGGGTGTTGTATTTGGCAAGAAGTATTAACCGATGAACAAATAAGAAATATAGTTCAATATTGTAAAGAGGTTGGCATTATATATATTTACAATCCAGTTTGTGGTTATATTATATGCGAACCAATTCCAAGAGATGAAATAGGGAGGATTAAGGAATGGGTGGAATGAAGGTATTTGCTATTGCTGGTAAAGCTGGAGCGGGCAAAGACGCTTTATTGAAAAAATTTATGTCTGCTCATGGTTGTTATAAATTTCATAAAATAGTTAGTTGCACTACACGCCCCAAAAGAGAGCATGAGGTAGATGGTGTTGACTATAACTATTTAACAACAAAAGAGTTTGATGATGCTATCGAGAATGGCGAAATGATTGAATGGACTAGCTTTAGAGGTTGGAAGTATGGAACAAGAATTAAAGACTTGGATAATAGTGATGGAGTAATTAATCTTGGAACATTTAATCCTGGAGGCGTAAAACAACTTCGCAATTATGCTAAAAATATTATTGATGTTCAGGTATTTTTGGTTGCGGCCAGTGATAAAAATCGTCTTATTCGTCAGCTTCAACGCGAAGAGAATCCTGATGTTGAAGAAATAATAAGAAGATTTAAAACCGATAAAGAAGATTTCTATAATTTTGAATATGATGTAATTCTTAAAAATGATACATTACAAGAATTTGATGCCTGTGTTGAGACTATCAACCATCAGGGTCATTGGGCAGATGCTTATAATTGATTTCCTCTAAAAATTAAATTATATGGGGAATCTCCCAAAAATTAAAAAGGAGGAAAGAAAGAATGAATATAATTAAAAGAAATGGCGATATAGTAGAATTTGATAAAGAAAAAATTATAGACGCTATAAACAAAGCATTTTTAGAAGTTGATAAAATACTTTATGAAGAAGATACCGCAAAAGATATTGCGGATGATATTGAAAAAGATTTGGCAAAATTAACCACGGCCGCAGATGTAGAATACGTTCAAGATCTTGTTGAAGATTATCTCATGCGTTCTGAGCGTAGAGATGTGGCTCGTGCTTATATTCGTTTCCGTTATAAAAAGGAAATGGTACGTCAGACTAATAAAACCTATGAAGGCATTCTTAATCTCGTAGAACTTGCCAATGAAGAACTTAAAGAAGAAAATTCAAACAAAAACGCAGTAGTTGCCTCTACACAACGCGACTATATGGCTGGAGAAGTAAGTAAAGATATTACTCGCCGCATGCTCTTGCCCGCAGTTGTTCAAGAAGCTCATGATAATGGAGAAATTCATTTCCATGATGCAGACTACTTCGCACAACATATATTTAACTGTTGCCTTGTAAATCTTGAAGATATGCTTCAAAATGGCACAGTAATCAATAAAACTCTTATTGAAAAACCTCATAGCTTTGCAACCGCTTGTAACATAGCTACCCAGATTATAGCAGTTGTTGCTTCTGGACAATATGGTGGACAGTCTATTAGCCTTTCCCACCTCGCTCCTTTTGTTGAAGTTAGTAGACAGAAGATTCGTAAAGAGGTAATGGAAGAACTCGAAACAGTTAAAATGGATAATATCGAGCATTGGTATGAATTGGTTGACAAGATTACAGAAAAACGTGTTAAAGAAGAAATTAAACGTGGTGTACAAACCATTCAGTATCAAATCAATACTCTTAATACTTCAAACGGTCAAACTCCCTTTGTTACCGTTTATATGTATCTTGGAGAAGTAAAAGACCAAAGAACTAAAGATGACCTTGCTCTTATTATTGAAGAAATATTAAAGCAACGCATTGTAGGAACAAAAAATGAAAAAGGTGTATGGATTACTCCTGCATTCCCTAAACTTATTTACACCCTTGAAAAAGATAATATTACAGAAGATTCACCTTATTGGTATTTAACCAAACTTGCGGCTGAATGTACCGCAAAACGAATGGTTCCTGACTATATATCTGAAAAAATAATGCTCGAACTTAAAGGAGCTGTATATACATGTATGGGTTGCCGCAGTTTCTTAACACCAGACCGCTTTACGCCAGCAGGTATAGGTAATATTTCTAAGGCAAAAAATTATATAGAAGGAAAGCCTCGCTATTATGGTCGCTTTAACCAAGGCGTAGTAACTATTAATCTTGTTGATGTTGCTTGTAGTGCAAAGAACGAAACAGAATTCTGGGACATTCTTAACCAACGACTTGAAATATGCCACCTTGGTCTTCAGACTCGCCACAAGAGATTACTCGGAACAGTGTCTGATGTATCTCCTATTCACTGGCAGCATGGAGCTTTGGCTAGACTTGATAAGGGCGAAGTAATTGACCCTCTTCTTTATAATGGTTATTCAACTATTTCTCTTGGATACGCAGGTCTTTGGGAATGTGTATATAAAGCTACTGGCCGCAAACTTACTGAGCCAGAAGGTAAAGAATTTGGTTTGCGTGTGATGAAAGCTTTAAACGATGCTTGTGCAAAATGGAAGGCTGAAGAGAATATTGACTATTCACTTTATGGCACACCTATTGAAAGCACAACATATAAATTTGCAAAATGTTTGCAAAAGAAATTCGGTAAAATCCCCGGAGTAACCGATAAAAATTATATAACCAATAGCTACCATGTTCACGTAACGGAAGAAATAGATGCTTTCAGTAAAATTGCTCTTGAAGCTCAGTTCCAGGCTCTTAGCCCCGGAGGAGCAATTACTTATGTAGAAGTACCTAATATGCAAAATAATATTGAAGCAGTGCTTTCTGTTATGAAATTTATTTATGACAATATTATTTATGCAGAACTTAATACAAAATCTGATTATTGTCAGGATTGTGGTTGGACTGGTGAAATCGAAATTGTAAAAGATGAAGAAAATAATAAACTTATTTGGCGTTGTCCTAACTGTGGAAATACTAATCAAGATAAAATGAATGTAGCTCGTCGTACTTGTGGATACATTGGTTCAAACTTCTGGAACCAAGGCCGCACACAAGAGATAGCTGAAAGAGCTTTACACTTATGAATTATATTCTAATTACTCCTTATGACATAGCAAATGGTCCAGGAGTAAGAACAGTTTTGTGGGTTTCTGGTTGCGGCCTCGGGTGTCCCGGGTGCCACAACCCGCATACTCATGATCCTTATGCGGGTTAGCCTTTTGACTGGGGTGCACTCGAAGAGCTTTTAATGGCTTTGCGTAAACCCTATGTCCAAGGATTAACCTTTTCGGGAGGGCATCCTCTTGAAGAATATAATCTTGCATCAGTATATAATATTATTCGCACAGTTAAATAGATACTACCAAACAAAGATATCTGGTTATACACGGGATATAAATTAACTTACAATGATTTTATCGCCAATGATTTAAAAGGTAAAATAATTTCTTCTTGTGATGTTGTTGTCGACGGCCCTTACATCCAAGAACAAAGAGATATTAGTTTACTATTTCGTGGCTCCCGCAACCAAAGACTTATTAACGTAAAGCAAACCCTTGAGAAAGGAGAGATAATTGTATGTTAAACCTTTTTCTTAAAGCTATTTGTGCAGGAGTAATGATTTCTGTTGGATGTTTAATATATATAACATTAAGTCCAGTTTCATTACCGACAGCAGCGGGACTATTTAGTATAAGTTTGTTAACCATATTATGGTATGGTTTTAAACTTTTTACAGGTTCTGTTGGATATGCTTCTTATAAAAAAATACCTCGATTATTGCTTATTTTATTCGGTAATACTATAGGATGTTTAACAATATTATTGTTTCCATCAGTTTCTTATATAGCAGCTAGTATAATGGAGGCTAAACGAGCTCGTACACTTGTCGAAACATTTGGCAGAGCTATAATTTGTGGATTTTTAATTTATATTGCCGTTGATCAGTTTAGATACACTGATAGAAAATATGCTCCTTTAATTGCTATTCCTGCTTTTGTGGCGGCTGAGGCGGAGCATTGTATAGCAAATCTTTGTCTTATATTTGCCTCTGGTTTAGCTATGTTTAATATTCAAAACTTTATATTTATTATAGTTGTAATTTTTGGAAATGCTGTTGGCTCAATAGCATTCCATCAAATAAAAAGGAGGATATAAAAATGAAAAAAATTACAAAAGATAATTTATATTATCTTATTCATTGGACTTGGGGTTTTATCACCTCTTTTATCGGCTTATGTGTTTATATACCAAGTAAGCTTTTGGGTTGTGAAACATATAGATATCGTAAAGCTATCTGTATTGTATGGCCTGGTAGCTTTGGTGGTTGTGAACTTGGTATGTTCTTTGTTAGAGGAAAAAATAATCCAAGTGTGTGTGCTCATGAATACGGACATAGTATTCAAACATTAGTTCTTGGTCCATTAATGTTATTTGTAGTAAGTATTCCAAGTTTCTTACGTTATTGGTATAGAAAAGGATACAAAAAATTCACTAAAAAACCTTGTAAAACTGCTTATGACGATATTTGGTTTGAAGGTCAAGCTACCAAACTTGGTAATATGGCAAACGAAGGTAAATGGTCATGGTTATGAGAATTTATTTCTCATAACTTGACTTTTTTAAAATTTTTGGGTATAATATATATAGAAGATATATTAAAGGAGAAAATGGAGAAATGGAAATTCAAAATCTTAAATTATTAAAAGCATTAAAGAATCATGATGATGGTGAAATAATTTATGTATTGGATGAAAAAGCTTTTTATCAATATGATGCAGAAAAAGAAGATTGGTTCCCTGTTCCGCAAGAAGATAATTCTAAGTTCACAGAATATGATCTGAATAAAATGGTTGTCAAAGGAATACCCAGCCTAACTCCCGAACAGCTTGCGGCTAAGGAAAACGAAATTCGCCATTATGTTGAGATAACAAAAAACACTGTTTATATGCTTTTATTTAAAGATATTAGTTATTATACAGTATTTATTAAAAATATCAAAGATGGCAATCCAATAGAGCAAGAAGTAATTGAATGCCTTGACTATCTTGGCGAGATTAAAGATATTGAAGTATATGAAGACCGCAATATGGTTGAGTGTTGGATTCATGAAAAAGGTGCGGAACAGCCTATGGTTGGCTATTTCTTCGCTTATGATGGAGGTACAATATTATGTTCATGATTGTTTGTTCTCATAATTTATTTAACTTACACCATACAGTTTTATTAATGGATACTACTGGATTAGGTAACACAACACCGTTGGGTAGTTATACAAATGATGAGCTTGCTACAGCTATTTATTCAGCTTGTATAAATAATAATACCAACAAAGTTCATTTGTTTGGCGATGAAGGTTTTTTACAAACCATCTCAAATGAATTAAAGGAAAAATCAATATTAGATTATAACAATAACATTATAGAAATTAAAATTAATTGAGTTAAAGGAGAATAATTATGTCTAAATATTTACTTACATCAACAGAAATTTATAGAGTAGATTCTGAACCAGAAGCAACAGCTCTTATTAATGCCGCAAAAAATGCACCCGAATATGAAGTTAGAAAATATAATAGCGAAAAGAAGGACATTAAGGCGGGCGGAGAAATCGTAGGCGATTGGTATAAAGTAACTATCGTTAAAGAGTTTAATAATGCTAAAGAACCTATTAGTATTGTAGAAGTTACTTATGAGGTAGATTAATGATTAAATTTGAAAAAATTTCAAAATATGCGGATGTGGATATTCCACTTCCCGTTCGTAAAACCGCGAATGCGGCCGGTTATGATTTTGTTGTGGCAGAAGATACTTATGTTCCTTCTTATCATAATCAGTTTGCAAGAGCGAGCAAAACAATAGATACACGTCTTACGCTTGACGAGGTAGCACATTTAACTAAGCGTGCCGAGTTCCGTCCTACGCTTGTTCCTACTGGAATGAAATGTGCACTCGATCCACATACCTACCTTGAACTTACTGTTCGTAGTTCTAGCCCTTTAAAATATTGGTTATTGTTAGCTAATGGAGTTGGTGTTATCGATGCTGATTATTATAACAATGAATCCAATGAAGGACATATTTATTTTCAAATAATTAATCTTTCTCCTTGGGGCATTATGTTAAAGAAAGGCGATATCATTGGTCAAGGTATTATAAAACATTATCTTATTACAGATGAGGATATGGCTACTGGCGTTCGTACTGGTGGCTTTGGTTCTACAAATGAAACTACTGGCTCTTGATTAGAGTAGCCATACAACTGGTTACGCAATATTTTAGGACGGTAAATTAATTTCTTATGACAAATTCTCTTTTGAAGATGATGATGTCGGCAAAAGATTAACAAAAATAAGAAATAAAATAAATTCACTTATTGAAGAAAACGAAATCACTGAAGTCGCTTTTGAAGATATACAATTACAAAATAACAAAGGCCCAAATAATGTAGTAACTTACAAAATTTTGGCCGAAGTATTTGGAGTTATAGAGCAATTACTTAATGAAAAGAAAATTCCATATTAGATTATACCTTCTACTTCATGGAAATCTACTTTATCTATCAAAGGAGCATAGCGTGCTGAGCAAAAGCGTAATGCTTAGCTTTGGGTGCTAAATAACTGCGGAGTTAAAGCAATACAAGATATTTGTGATGCAATCTGTATTGGAGAGCATACATTAAGAAAAAATACAAAATCTTTTAATAATGAAGGCTTAGATTGGTCAGACTAAGAAAATTTATTACTCCTAATTTTTAATATGTTATAGAAGATAGAAATTAGGGGGTACGACCAATGGAAATAGTAAGTTATATTGCTAGTATAGCTATGACTTTAATTACTGCTTTTTTATTGTTCTGCTTTCGCCGTTTATATAAAGAAATGGGTACTAACAAATAGTATAAGAAAGAACAAGAACGCCAAAAGATAAAAGAACTGATACACGAGGAAACTCAACCAATTTTAAATGAATTAGAAGAGTTGTATCATCGCGTTGAAGGCATTGAGTATGATATTGAAAACTGTGAGCGACAAGAGAGACAAGACATTGCCGCAATTCGAGTTTCTTATCGTTTTAGACTTATATCATTGTGTAAAACTTATATACACAAAGGATATATGACAACTGCTGAATATGAACAATTATCTGAGTTCTTTAGAGTATATGAAGGTATTGGTGGTAACGGACAAGCTAAAGAGTGGTATGATAGAGCTTGTGAATTATCAATTCATGATGATGAATAATTAAAAATAAAACAGAGGAGTTACCTCCTCTGTTTTTTAATCTTGCAAAATATCTAATTAGTAATATCTATAATCTCTTGCCCATAAGTAGCTACTAAATCAGCTAATAGTTCCTCTTCATCATATTTTAACCACACATCATAACTGAACATTGCTGCATGAACTATTTCATGGCACAAGACACGCTTTGTGAGAGTGCTTGACAAAGCATCACTTATATAGATTTTTCTTGTGATATTATCGCAAGAGCCAATAGATAAACTACCATCTGAACGGAACAAGCTAGGGTGCAAAGGGTTAACAAGGACGACTTTCCAATCGATTCCGTTAATATTAAACAATTTTAGTTGCTAATACGGATAACTTCTTCTAAAGCATTTGTTTTTCTTCGGGAGAAGCTCCATCAATCATTTCAGTAACGTCAGATGTTAATTCTTGCATGTATTTTTCTAATTCGTGCATTTGTACAGTTTTATCTTTATGCATTTCTTTAGATTCCATATACATGCGACGTGAACTTCCTGAACGTCCTTCGCGATAATCTCTTATATCTATTGGGTATTCATAATACGATTTTCCATCGCTATAATTTCTACGGTCATTTCCGCCCATATCTCTTTGATCTTCATAATACATTTTATTATATTCATTATAGTTTGTTCTATCACTATAATTTCTTCTACCACCGCCACTTTCGTTGGAAGCATAAGAATCATTATTATAGTTCATAGGATAATAGTCATAATATCTGCGAGGTTCTGGAATAGTATAGTGATAAATGTGTTTTTCTTTTTCTTTATCTTTATCACTTTCTTTCATAGCCTCTACGATTTGGCAATAATAAATAGCTTCTGATAAATCTTTGATCATGTCAATGGCCTGACCAAGTTCTTCTGTGTTTGCAGAACGAAGATCACCTAATTGACTTTGTACTGCGTCCATCAGCATTTCTTTAGTATGTTCTAAACGTTTCATCATATTCGACCTCCTTATGCGACTCTTTCAGCGATAAGATTAGCGTTTTGAACATCTATAGCTTGATCGCTCGTATTAACGACACTTATCTAATAGCAACAACCTCTTGGAACATCCAAGAATATGCTACTAAATACATTATTATATTCACCGATTGCGGCCGGTGTTGAAATCATCGTAGTAGTTGGGATAGCTTCCCCGCTGATCGCTATCGCTAAGGATATAGGACCAGCGGTTCCGCCTTCAGCTACCGCAATATTTCCGCCAAAAGATACTCTAAAACGAGCTCTGCATTGATCTGTAAGACCTCGTAAAGTAACTAACCCACTCTGGTCTCTATGAAATATAGAGCAATTGCCGCTAACAACAGTATCAGTAAAGTATAAACTGCGGTTAGCTTCAACCGTCTGGATTGCATTTGCGGTAAGTTCCATTTTTTAAGCCTCCTGATTAGATAGATGCATAAGTACCGCAACAACCTGAATTGAATGTTACGCTAGGATTATAGCAACAATTAGGGTTCGGTACCACGTACGCGGGAACAGGACACTTAGGTGTCAATTCGTTTACCAAATAAGCGTTCTGAGCCGCCTGTGATGCAGCAAATTTGAGTGATTGATTTTCTGCTGTGAGAGTAGCAATCTTATCCTGAGTTAAGAAATCAAGAATAGAGCGTACACCAGCGTTCTGATTGTCGATGATATCGCGAGTACTATCGGCAATAGCTCTACGTGTGTCGCAAGACTGTGTAGCAAGGTTGTAATTAAGATCGCAGAAACCGTCTTTAATTGCAGCCTTGGTATCGCAGCAGCATTGAGCTAACTGAGTTGAGAGACCAGTTAACTGACCTGTGATGGCAGTAGTGCTGCCTGTGATTGCATTCTGTAAACCAAATGTGTTCTGCATTGCATCTACAGCTGTTTGATTAATTGCAGTGTTTAAACCTGCAAATCCTTGGCAAAGAGTGCTCTGGACGTCTGAGAAACCATTAAGCATACCTGTGTTCATAGCATAGAAACCGTCGCAAAGTCCTTGCTGAACGCCACGTACACTGTTTTCAAGACCATTCATGTCGAAGCCATAAGCGATTTCTTCTCTTACTGTGTTTCTGCCTCCACCAAAGCCACCGCCATTACCGCCGTTGCCCCAGCCGCCAGCAAAAAGGAATAAAAGAATGATCCACCAGGCTCCATCTCCACCCCAGCCGTTGTTGTTACCACTACCGCTACCACCAGTAGCTGCAGCGATGTCTGCGAGACTGTATCCACAGCCTCCGTAAGTGTTGTTGAACATAATTATATGTTCCTCCTTTGAAATATATTTTTAAAGCCCAAGACGTTGTCTAAAAGCTTTAAATTCTGTGTCAAAGTCACGTCCTTGAGAAGCGGTTACATTTCTTGCAATTTTTTCTATTTCGGCACCTTTACCTTGCTTAGCAAGAGATAACATATTTGCACCAAAAGGAGTAGAAGAAATTTCGCTTTCTAAAAAGTTCATAACTATTTGTTGAGGGTTAGCACCCTCTTTTATTTTTGCTAATATATCAATCTATGTCATTTAATTAATCCTCCTTAAAATTTGAATTCTGCGGCCGGGCGTTGAGGTGCGGCTTGCGGCTAGGCTTCTTTGCGTAGCTGTGCGAGGACACTCTCAAACTCTTGCCGCGTTATATATTCTACATCCGTGGGAGCAGATGTTGGTATTTCTTTTAATTCATACATTAATAACGAAGCAGTTCCATCTAAATTAATTTGCTTTGTATAAATTCTATTATTAGCTAAGTCTGGGAAATAAGAAACAGAGCCATCAAATTCTACTGGAATAGCTCTTACTTCATCAATTGAGGAAACTGGACGTCCTCTCAAGCCTAGAACATAAGGCTGTCTTTGATAATACTGTTGGGGTTGTTGCTGTTGATACATCATAGGTATCTCCTTTCTTTATTTTTTATTTTTTTCTCACCCTTCCGTTTATATATGAAAATTGGGGGTAATAAATTTGCCAAAACTGCCCCAAATTTTTAGAAAATTTTTGCTAAAATTTTAGATAAAAAATGCTTCGATATAAGAAAAACCAGCCCGGTATCAAGAACCAATACCGGGCTGGCCGCATACTTATTAAAAAGAAAATCTCCTCCATTTTACGGAGGAGATTTTTTGTTATTTTGTATTCTTAATCACAGCTTCAATTTTGTTGGTGATGTAACTCTCTAAATCACCGATTGAGCCCATTAAATGTTGTTTAGCGTCATCGCTAAGAGTTTTTAAAACTGCTTCTTTGGTAGCTTCTAAAGCCTTGAGCTGAGCTTCTTTGTCAAACTTGCCTTCTGCTTTAAGAGTTTTAACATAAGTTTCAGTAGTTGCTATTACGGCATTTTCAATAATATCGGCCGCAATATTAATATATTTTTGTGTTGTTTCATTGTCTGACTTAGCCAATGCTTCATTTCTTTTGGAATTTAACCAACGAATAACAAAAGTAGTTAATAAAGCCAAAAGAGGAAGAATACAAACTTCAAAAATAGTTGTTATAATTGTTTCCCACATGGGAGTTAAGAAAAGTAAAAACATAATTTATTCCTCCTTAAAATTATGAATATTCGTTATAAGTAACTTTTACAGTAAAGCTAAATTCGTTTAACATTTCGTCTGGGTCAACGGCACCATAGTCTATTTCAATTGTAGAAGTAAAACTATAACTATTATATGATATATAACCATATTCACCTGTATATCCTTCTACACTAACTAATTCTTTATCTCCGCTTAAGTCAACTATGTCGGAAATATAACCAGTATAGGTAAATACATATTTATTTGTTGAAGTATTAAGCGTATAACCAGAATATTTTAAAGTACCAGAATATGCGGTTTTCTATACCTTATTTTTTGCAGTGGCCGTTGCCTTACTTGTAGTACTCTATGTAACTGGAGTTCCACCCACAGACCATTGAACAACAGGATTTTTGTATCCACTAGAAGCCGTAGCAGAATGAGTTAATTCATCGCCATAATAAATGGTTGCTCCATTATTTAAGCTACCAGTAGAGGCTTTTTCATAAGGTGACTTTGTTCTACTAACAGTATGGTTTGCTATACCTGTACCAGTTGATTTCGTCAATGTGTATGACTTAACCCTAGGTGTTACAGTAAATGTGATTGTGTTTGTGGTCTCAATACCAAAACTGCTTGGCACAATAGTGGGTGAATTATATGCGGGTGAAGTACCAGTACCCGATATATCAAATCCATCGCCGTAATATGCGGTAATGTTTTGTTCGCTTGATGTTGCACTCCAAGTTTTACCTTCATCTTTACCAGCTATTGGCGAAGTGCGTTTTGTTAAAGTAATGCCACTAACTC
>JAEIGA010008310.1_pt1 | contig 15729 bp, 16 predicted proteins | sample 9270691 | NCBI WGS metagenome assembly JAEIGA01 (sample SAMN17057246, study PRJNA624740) | gut metagenome | biome: biome; isolation source: fecal sample | host: Bos grunniens | place: China: Xizang | collected 2019
AAAATTTTTCACTTCATCGTATTCTATTCCAAGAACAACAGCAAATTCCTGAAAAACTATATTCTCTGCCGCCTTCATCACCGCTTCATCTGAATTAACAAGTTTTTTACCTGATAATTTATTCTTTTCCTGCTGAAAATGTATTGTTTTAAGCATCTGAAAAAGCTGTTCAGAATCGTCACCACTCAATATCGAATTGAATTTCGCTTTTCGTTCACGACAATTACTTTCCCAATCAATATCATCTGATTTTAGCGCGTTATCAATTATATCAATAATCTGTTCTTTGCTGAGAAGCTTTCTGAGTTTGCCCTCACATTTATCTACAGGAAGATAATACTTTGAAGTATTTGAATTTACAGGTGATAATATGTAATAATCATATTCATTTTCACCATCAAAACATTTCTTTTCAATGCCTGTAATTCTGCATATTCCGACTGCCGTATATGATACATTATCACCGATATCAAACGCATGGATACTTGCCGATTTTTCGTTTTTCATGAAAACACCTCCTGCTCTGATTATATTTATATTATATCATTTCAATAGATGTTTTTTCAAAGGACATTTTAAATGAATATTCCTTATTATACACGGTTTTCACATAGAATTATGCACAATTCCGCAAATGATATTTTTATGTTTGTACTTGTAAAAAAATCGCCTGTATGATATAATATTAAAGTAATTAAGTTTCGGAGGTGTGATATGAAGTTCAGATTTTACGGCAATAGTCAGCTCGTTTCTTTGCTTGAAAAAATGACGGCAAACAATAAAGCCGCAAAAACTGTTCTCTTTTTCGGAGAAAAAGGCACAGGACGTAAAACTCTTGCGGAATATTATTGCTCTCTCCTTATGTGCGAAAATCCGATTGATTCAAAGCCATGCGGTGAATGCAAGGCTTGCAAAAATATCGCAAATCACGTTCACCCCGATATTATATACGCCGAAACAAGCGGAAAGCTCGGCGGCTATTCCGTTGATACAGCAAAACGCATCTGCTCCGACGCTTTTATAAAGCCGAATAACGGAGATAAAAAAATATATATTTTTGCGGACTGTCACTCTATGGACGTAAGAACTCAGAATACTCTCCTGAAAATTATTGAAGAACCGCCTGAACACGCTTTTTTCATTTTTACTTCAAATTCAAAAAACGATTTTCTGCCAACTATTATTTCAAGATGTTCAAGCTTCGGAGTTTCAGACTGCTCAGAGGAAGAATGCCGCATTGCTCTTGCTGAAAAAGGTTATACCTCTGAACAGATAGATTCCGCTGTAAAAAGCTTTCACGGAAATATCGGTATGTGTATCAGCTTTATCGAAGATGAAAAACTGAGAAATTCTGTGGAATTGACAAAAACTCTCGTTAATAGTATAATAAGCAATGATGAGTATAATCTTTGTGCGGCTCTTTATTCGCTCGGCAAAGAAAGAAACTCTATCAGAGAAGCCCTTGCAATGCTCGACAGACAGATAAGAGATTGTGCTGTCATTTTAAGCGGAAACAAGGACAATATAGGCTGTTACCCTGAGGGTGCATATCGCCTTGCAGATGCTCTTACAGCCTCACAGAGCATAAAAATCCACAATGCAATAAACAGTGCATGGCATGCTGTTGAAACAAATGCAAATACAGCTGTTATTCTCTCTGCTCTTTGTGCAGAAATAGCGTCGGTATGCTGTGCTTAGACATACTTTAATCGTCAGTAAACAGATTGGAGAATATATGATAGAAATTATAGGGATACGCTTTAAAAGCGTAGGAAAAATTTATTATTTCGCCCCAGGCAAAATAAAAGCCGAAGTCGGTGACAGGGTTATCGTAGAAACTGTCAGAGGAATTGAATGTGGCGAAGTTGTTATCGCCAACAGAGAAATTGATGACAGCGAACTGAGCGTTCCGCTTAAACCTATTATCCGAATCGCAACGGAAGAAGACCTGAAAACAGTAGAAAAAAATAAAATAAAGGAACAGGAAGCCTTTAAAATCTGTGAAGAAAAAATCGCTATGCGCAACCTTAAAATGAATCTTGTTGATGTTGAGCGTACTTTTGATAATAACAAGCTCCTTTTCTATTTTACTGCTGAGTCAAGAATTGATTTCCGTGAGCTTGTAAAAGATCTTGCCGCTGTTTTCAGAACAAGAATAGAATTAAGACAGATCGGTGTGAGAGATGAAGCAAAAATCCTCGGTGGTCTTGGTATCTGCGGCAGAGAATTCTGCTGTAAGGGATATATGGGTGAATTTCAGCCTGTTTCAATAAAAATGGCAAAGGAACAGGGACTTTCTCTCAATCCGACTAAAATTTCAGGTACCTGCGGCAGACTTATGTGCTGTCTTAAACACGAACAGGAAGCTTATGAAGATTTACTTAAAATCACTCCTAAGGTAGGTGCGGTAGTTACTCTCCCTGGCGGTGCAAAGGGCTATGTTGAGGAAGCTAACCTTATTACAGGCAAGCTCAGAATCAAGCCTGAAAAGTCAGATGTTCCCGTTTATGCCGACAGAAGCGAGGTAAAACTTATCCGTGACGCTGAAATCAGAGTGAACCGTGATGAGCTTAAGGCTCTTAAGGATTTAGAGGGTTAATGCTATGCCTTGTGCAAAAATTAATTATCAGAAAAAACTTGATGATACTCTATGCAATATAAAAAAGAACGGGAAAACTCCCGTTCTTTTATTACACGTCTGCTGTGCTCCGTGCAGCAGCTATGTGCTTGAATATCTTACGCATTATTTCAATATCGTTATTTTTTTCTATAATCCGAATATTTCTCCCGATAAAGAATATGTTTATCGTCTTGAAGAAGTAAAAAGACTTGTAAATGAAATTCCGCTTGAAAACAGCGTTGGAATTATCGAGGGAGAATACAACCCTCAGCTTTTCTATGAGCTTGCAAAGGGTCTTGATGCTCTCCCTGAACGAAGCGAAAGATGTCAGAAATGCATTTCACATCGTCTTGAAATTGCCGCTGAAACAGCTAAAAAAATCGGTGCGGATTATTTCACTACAACACTTACAATAAGTCCGCACAAGGATAGCGAATTCATCAACTTGGCAGGCGGTGAAATCTCGGAAAAATATAATGTTCCTTATCTTTTTTCTGATTTTAAAAAGAAAAACGGATATAAACGTTCAATTCAGCTTTCAGCTGAATACAATCTGTACAGACAGTCGTTTTGCGGCTGTATTTATTCAAAAATTCAAAGTCAGCAGAAAGGCTGTGAAGTTTAATTATGAAAAAACAATTTCTTGAAGCAGGTAAAATTGTAAATACACACGGAATAAAAGGCGAGGTAAAAATAATGCCTTACTGCGACAGCCCTGAGCTGTTCTGTGAATTTGACCGATTCTTCATAGGAAAGAATTATGATGAAATACTCGTTGAGCGTTCAAGAATACAGAAAAATATGATTATTGCAAAGCTTGAAAATGTAAATACTCCCGAAGAAGCCGAAAAGCTCCGCAATAAAATGCTCTATATGCATCGCGACGACCTTGAACTTGACGAAGATACATTCTTCATTCAGGATTTAATCGGAATTACAGTTAAAAATGCCGATACAGGCAAGGTTTACGGCGTTATTGACGATGTTTTGCAGACAGGCGCAAATGATGTTTATTCAATAAAGGGTGAAACAAGAACATATCTTATCCCTGCAATACCCGATGTTGTAATTGAAACTGATATTGACAATGAAATTATGCTCATAAGAGAGCTGGAGGGACTTTTTGATGAGAATTGATATCGCAACTCTTTTTCCTGAAATGTGCGAAGCTGTTCTCGGTGAAAGCATTATAGGCAGAGCAAGAAAATCAGGCGCAATAAACGTTGCCTGTCATCAGATAAGAGACTATACCCTCGATAAACACCGCAGAGTAGACGATATTCCCTACGGCGGCGGTATGTGCATGGTGATGCAGTGCGACCCGATTTATAACTGTTATAAGGCGATATGTGAGCAGATCGGTTCAAAGCCGCATACAATATATATGTCACCGAAAGGTACTGTGCTGACTCAGAAAAAAACGATTGAACTTTCAAAAAAAGAGAATATTCTCATAATTTGCGGACATTATGAAGGTGTAGACCAGCGTATTATTGATAAAATCGTTGATGAAGAAATATCAATCGGTGATTACGTTCTTACAGGCGGAGAACTTCCTGCTATGGTTCTGACAGATGCTGTTGCAAGAATGTGCGGCGGTGTGCTTTCAAACGAAGAATGCTTTACAGAAGAAAGTATTTACAGCGGTCTTCTTGAATATCCGCATTACACAAGACCTGAAACCTGGGAGGGCAATTCTGTACCGCCTGTACTTTTATCGGGGCATCACAAAAATATCAATACATGGCGACACGAAAAAAGCCTTGAAATCACAAAAGAACGCCGTCCTGACCTGTATAACGAATACATTATGAATAAAGTGTGAACTGATTTATAAATACTTCACACAATAATATGTTGAAAACTATACAACTCACACAAAGTAGTTCAACATTTTTATGTAGTGATAATAAACAATCAAAGAGATTTTTTTTAGTCGTCATTTAAACTAAATGTAGAAAATACTTAAAAAAGGGTATTTGTTGTGAAAAATCCGTTGACTATGCTCAAAATTGCTTGTATAATAAAAATCAGCAAATGGTAATTATTGAATTATCGGAAGCAACTTCCGATAAACTGAGAATAGGAGAGTCAGATTATGTTTGTTAAAGAAGTAATGGTTAAAAATCAGGTAGGCTTACATGCAAGACCGGCTACATTCTTTATCCAGAAGGCTAACGAATTCAAGTCATCAATCTGGATCGAAAAGGAAGAAAGAAGAGTAAACGCTAAGAGCCTTCTCGGTATTCTTTCACTCGGTATTGTTGGTGGCACAACTATCAAGGTTATTGCTGACGGTACTGATGAACAGGCTGCTGTTGAAGCACTCGTAGACCTCGTTGACAGCGGTTTCAGCGACGAAAACAGATAATTACTCGAATTAATAATATGTTTTTCAGGCGTTACATATAGTAACGCCTTCTGTTTTATCTGTTGAGATATGATACCATATTTTCTGCAAAAATCGCATATCCGCTTGACGAATCATCAACAAAAACATGTGTTACAGCGCCGACAAGCTTTCCGTTCTGAATTATCGGGCTTCCGCTCATTCCCTGAACTATTCCGCCTGTTTTTTCAAGAAGCTCCTTGTCGGTTATATGAATTATCATATTTTTTGTTGTTTCGCCTGAATTTGATTCAATTTTTTCTATTTCTATTTCATATTCCTGCGGCTCGCTTCCCGATACAGTTGACAGAATATATGCCTTACCCGTTTTCACTTCCTGCTTGAATGCCATTTTATACTCCCTGCCGCTTGTTTCATCAGCACCGCTTTCGGTAAGCTTTCCGAAAACACCGCAGTTGTTATTCAGATTCAGATTTCCTATCGGCTCGGCTGAGATAAAATGCCCCTGAAGCTGTCCTGGATTACCTGTGCGCCCCTTTATTGCATCGGTTATTTCAACCTGAACAGCCTGTCCGCTTGATATGGGAATAAGCTCTCCTGTGTCAGAGTCACATACAGGGTGTCCGAGGCCTGCAAAACAGCCTGTGGATTTATCGATAAATGTCACTGTTCCTATGCCTGCTGTGCTGTCACGCACCCACATTCCTGCAAAATACCCGTTATTTTCCTCAGAATAAACAGGACTGAGCATTACAGTAAATTCACAGCCGTTTCTGCTGAGCTTTATTTCTGTTTCAGCTCCGCTGCTTTCGTTGATTATATGCTGAATTTCACTGTTTGACGTTACAGGCTTATTATTTATATACTTTATTATATCGCCTTTCTTTATTCCTGCTTCTTTTGCAGGACATATCTTTTTCCCGTCAGCTTCCATACTCTGAAGATTTATTACCATAACACCATCCATAAGAAGCTTAATGCCAAAGGCTTCTCCGCTTGCTATAAGAGTAGGCGCTTCACGACATTGCACCTCTACATTTTTTATCGGTATAATGCCGAATAATGACAGCGACACCTCCTTTGTGCGTGGATACAGATTTTCCGATGCCGCAAATACATTAAGAGTTTCGCTTTCCTTTATGGCAGGATATCCGCTGAGTTCAAGGACATTTCCGCTTTCAACATAAAAGCTGTCGGGAATTTTATTGTCATAATATGCTGTAACTCCGAATAATCCTGCAATTACAGCGGATAATACAAATGAAGAAATCCTGCTTATTTTGTTTTTCTTTTGCATTTTTCATTTCCTTTCTTTTTTGTTCTTACATTTTTATTATTGTTTGATGTTGATAAAATATAATAAGTGAATTTGTCGCAATTTTTTTATTAGACATTGGCTTTGATTTTACGTTACTTTTTTTCTGACTGGAGCTTTTTTCAATGAGTAAAAACAATATCCGTTCAAAAAATATAGATAATTCAGCAATTAAAGTATTAAAGGTAATTCTTGCTGTTCTTACTATTATATACCCGCTTATGATGAATTTATTGTCGGGCTTTGGAATGTTTATAGAGTGGAATAACTCGGATTTTGTTCTTAACTGCAATAAATACAGTAGAGAGCTTACTTTTTTCGGTATACTTATGATTATTGGCGGACTTACAATGACTGCGGCTTCTGTTTTATGTATTCTGAAAAAATACAAATCTGCCGTTATTTTATCTCCGACAGGACTTGCTTTGTCACTTATTTCTCTGTTTTATATTTCACATCACGCTGATTTTGCAGGCTGGAGTGATAAATATACAATGCAGCCCATAAGCGATATGTACATAGAAAGAAATCTTCCTGTTATTATCCCCTTTCTTATATGCGTTATTCTATCAGCCTTCAAGCTTTTTTCTCAAAAAAATAATTAATCCGCTATTGACAATATATGTTTTTTGTGGTATCATATTAATTGTTCAATCGGATTTTTCCGTTTATGAATTGAAATCTTCGGAATATAGATGTGCGGGCCCTGTGCAACAGGACTACGTGAACCATGTCAGGCGGGAGACCGAGCAGCATTAAGCGGCTTGTCGTGTGTGCCGCAGCAAGCCTGCACATCTATGTTCCGAATTTTTTATTAATTTTCAGAGGTGAATAAATTTTATGAAACGCTTTCTTAAAAGAATAAAGCGTAATCTTATTTGCTTAAAAAATGCTCAGAAAAAATCTGCACGCATTGCAATTTCGGTAATGTATGTTGCATTCTTTTCTTTCGGATTATCATATTTTCTTGATGATTCTGAGGATATTACTGAAATTCTTCTTATTATCGCATTATTCACTTTTATTATTGATATATTCATTACATTCTGCTATTATCTTATTGAACGCTCGAATTATCGTTTTTTCGCCTTTCATAAATATGATGACGAGCTTATAGGTGATAACTTTACAGGCTTTGGCAAAAAGGATAACATCTTTGCAGAAGCTCTTGATACACTTTTTGATAAAAAGGTAAAAAAAGCTCTTGATTTATTCATATCCCTTAAAGATTATGAGCTTACCGAATCAGAAAAAGGCGTTATGTATTTCTACATAGCAAGATGCTATCAGCTTATGGGATATTTTTCAAACGCTTATACAAATTATGAAACTGCTGTTTCCTATGGCTTTGAAAATGACCTCGTACCGCTTTTCATGTCACGCTGCTGCAGTGATATGGGTGAAATCGAAAAGGCTGTTGAAATCTACAACAAGGCATGTGAAAACAATAACGAATATACAGCTGTTTTCAGAACTGATATCGGACGTATGTATCTTTCGGAAAACAACGCAAGAGAAGCTCTTAAATGGTTTCTTGAAGCTGTTGAAAAGCGTGAGGATTACAGCAACGCTCTCGGCGGCTGTGCAATTGCATACACACTCATTCATGACCTTAAAAACGGAGAGGATTATTACAAAAAAGCTCTCCTTAACAATATTCCTAATCCTGACGATTTTACTTCCTATTATAAAAAAATACAGGCTTCCGTTGTCCTTGACGGAAAATCATCTGATAATTAAAGGAGCTGAGATAATTGTATAAAGCTTTATATCGCAAATGGCGCCCACTTACCTTTGATGATGTTATTTCTCAGCAGCACATCACAGAAACTCTCAGAAACCAGATTATAAACGGAAAAACCGCACATGCATATTTGTTTACAGGTTCAAGAGGTACGGGTAAAACAACTTGTGCAAGAATTCTTGCAAAGGCTGTAAACTGCCGCAATTTATCAGACGGCAATCCATGTCTTGAATGTGAAATCTGCAACGAAGCTGAAAGTGCGGCTTTATCTGATATAATTGAAATTGACGCCGCTTCAAACAACGGCGTTGACGATATCCGTGATTTGCGTGAGGGAACAGTATATACCCCTGAAAAGTGCAATTACAAGGTTTATATCATCGACGAGGTTCATATGCTTTCACCGAGTGCGTTCAATGCTTTGCTGAAAATAATGGAAGAGCCTCCTGCTTATGTTAAATTCATACTTGCAACAACTGAAATACATAAAGTACCCGCGACTATCACTTCACGATGCCAGCGTTATGATTTCAGACGAATAAGGTCTGAGGATATTGCAAAAAGACTTCTTTATATTGCAGAGCAGGAAAAGCTTGATTTATCAGAAGATGGTGCGAATCTTATCGCAAATCTTGCAGACGGCGGTATGCGTGACGCTCTTTCGCTTCTCGACCAATGCTCAATCTGCGAAGAAACTATTACTGCGTCGGTTGTTTCAATGATTACAGGCGTTGCAGGTCATGAATATCTGCACGAAATCCTTGAAGCTGTACCTGAGGAAAATACAGCCGCCGCTTTATCCGTAATCAGTTCTCTACACTCAAAATCAAAAGACCTTACACGTCTTTGCGAAGAGCTTATTATGCAGCTGAGAAACATTATGCTCATAAAACTTATGGGTGATGACGCTGAAAAGCTTATTGTATGTATGCCTGAGGAATATAAGCGTCTTACTGAAATAAGCCAGAAATATACAGTGGAAGCCGCTATGGACAGGATTTCCGTTTTGCAGGAATGCCGTGAAAAAATGAATCGTGTCCTCAATAAGCGTGTTGAGCTTGAAATGGCAATTATAAAAATTTGCAGAAATATGTCTGTAAATAATGCTGTATCTATTGACAATTCTGAAATTTATGATAAAATAAAAAAGTTAGAGGATAAAATTAAAAACGGTGTTGCTGTTAAATCTCATGCAGGAAAAAATGAGATTGACGAAATCACGTCAAAACAATTCAGCAGTCCGTTTACTGACGAGCCATTACCTGCTGTTGACCTGAAAAACATCAAGGAAAGCGACCTTGTGTTATTTCAGCAATGGGGTGCAGTTCTTGCAGAGCTTGAAAAGCTTAATCCTGCTGTTGCGGGAAGCCTTGCGGATTCTGCGGCAAAATATGTCGGTAATGTTATATTTGTTCTCGCTAAAAACAGATTTTTCATAACCCTGTTCAAAGTTAAGGAAAATGCCGCTTCTTTGCGAGAGGCTATTTACCGTGTATCGGGAACGCAATTCATAATTAAGGCAAAATGCAGTGTTTCCAAGGAAGAACAGCAGTCTATGGCTGAAAATCTGATCAAAAAAGCACAAAACAACAGCATCGAAACAGCTGTTGAGTAAACATACTGCATCCAAGGCAGTAACATTATTATAATTTTAAGGAGAATTTAAAAATGAAAGCAAGATTACCAAAAAATGTAGGTATGGGCGCTAACCAGAATATGAATGCTATGGTAAGACAGGCTCAGAAAATGCAGGACGAAATCGTTGAACTTCAGAACGATATCGAAGCAAGAGAATTTACAGCTACAGCAGGCGGCGGCGCTGTTGAAGTCGTTCTTTCAGGTAAGAAGACTATCAAGAGCCTTACTCTTAAGCCTGAAATCGTTGATAAGGACGATATTGAAATGCTTCAGGATCTCGTTATCAGTGCTGTAAATGAAGCTATCAACAACATTGAACAGACAACTGAAGAAGAAATGAACAAGATTACAGGTGGAGTTTCTCTCCCAGGCTTATTTTAATGGCTGACCATAACGCTCTTCCGCTTATAATTCTCACTGAAAAGTTCGCAAAGCTCCCCGGAATCGGTATGAAAACGGCTCAGCGTCTTGCATATTTCGTTATGTCTATGGAAGAAAATGAAGCTGTTGAATTTGCCGAGGCTATTGTAAACGCCAAGAGAACTGTTCACAACTGCAGCTGCTGCCAGAATCTTACAGAGCGTGAGATATGTCCGATCTGCTCAGATGATGAGCGTGACAAATCAGTTATCTGCGTTGTTGAAAGTCCTAAAGATGTTACAGCTTTCGAGCGTACAAGAGAATATAACGGCACTTATCATGTTCTGCACGGGCTTTTATCCCCTATGGACGGAATTACTCCCGATAATCTCAGAATAAGAGAGCTTATCGCAAGAATTTCCGACGGCTCGGTAAGCGAAGTGATTATGGCTACAAATCCTACCGTTGAGGGCGATGCAACTGCACTTTATATTGCAAATCTGCTTAAACCTCTCGGTGTAAAGGTTTCAAGACTTGCATTCGGACTTCCTGTCGGCGGTATTCTCGAATATGCCGATGAAGTTACGCTTTTCAAGGCTTTGGAAAACAGAAATTATATGTAAGACAAACGGCGGCTTTATAACAGCCGCCCTGTTTTTTAACACTGAATATGAATATAAAAAGATTTATTGCAGACCTTTTCTATCCTACAAGATGTCCGTGCTGTCATGAATTTATTTCATACACTCAGGATTTCTGCGAAAAATGCAAAAACAACTTTACTTTATATAAAAAACATGATAAGATTGAAAACTGCGATTTGTTTCTATCTCTTTATGTGTATGATGAGAAAATAAAGCCTGCTGTAATGCTTCTTAAAGACGGCACAGGCGGAAACAGTCCTTATGCTTTTGCCTGTATGCTTTATAGGCTGATTAAAGAAAAAGAGTTCTCTGCCGACCTTATCTGTCCCGTTCCTATGTTTAAAGCTGATGAGGAAAAGCGTGGATATAATCAATGCAATTTAATTGCAAAGGAATTATCGGCTATGACGGGAATTGAATGGAGCAAAAAAGCTCTGCTTAAAACAAAAGAAACAAAATCACAGAAAGAGCTTTCGGCAACAGAGCGAAAACAAAATCTTTCCGACGCTTTTTATGCTGACAGCGAAATCGTAAAGGGAAAAAGTATAATACTGCTTGATGATGTATGCACAACAGGTTCTACGCTGAAATCAGCCGCAGAAAAGCTGAAAATGGCAGGTGCTGAATATATAATTGCCCTTACCTGCTGTAAAACAGAAGAAAAGCAGAAATTGTAAATAAATTGTTATTTCATTGACTATGCTTTTATTTTTTAGTATAATTATTGATGTGCTTAAGCACATTTATTATTGAATTACATCTTTTCGGAGGTTTTTATGTATTGCGAGCATTGCGGAACAAAGCTTGACAGCGATTCCAAATTTTGTACAAACTGCGGCAAAAGCACGTCCGAGCCGCCTGTTACGGCAATTTCAGAAAACAGCAGCGATTTTTCTGCCACTGTAGATAATTCTGTTATTAATGATATAAAAGCCGATAATTTCATCGCACACTCACAGAATGAGCCTGTTACAGAACAGCAAAATGAAATTATTTCCCAATCTGATGAGAGCAGCAATTCATCTGTATCATCTGATAAGTTTGCTGAAACGGAAAATTTTGATGTCGAAGTAATAGAAGAATCTCCCGTAGGTAAAGGACGAAGATTTGCGGCTGTTCTTCTTGTGCCGTTTATTCTTGTTTTTATGATTATATTTAATTTAGTTGCAACTGTAAGATTTTCACTCGGCGGAGAAAATCTGAAAAACGCATTCAAGAATATTGATTTTGCAGAATTTCTTGATACTAAAATGAATAATGAAAATACTGTTATTTCGTATATCTATAATCTCGTTGATGATGGTATCAAAAAGGAATATGATATAAAAGAAAAGAATATTAAGAGATTCATAGAAAAATCAGAGCTTCAGAATTATTCGGCAAATATAATTTCACAATATGCTGATTTGCTTGTTCTCGGCAAGGGTAAGGCTTCGTTGACGGCAGATGATGTCAGCGACTTCGTTAAAGATAACAGCAAATTCGTTGAAGAAGAATTTGGATATAAATTCTCAAAATCAGATTACAGAGAAATCGAAAAGGCTTTTGACGAAACAGATGTGACAATATATCTCGACTCTTCAACATGGAAAAAATTCGGGTTTGATTTCAGATATACATATATCGTTATCTATATCGTGCTTGCTGTAACTTTTATTTTTACTGCTTTATTTATGATATGGCAATCAGCTGTTCTCAGCAAGAATAAAAGTCTTGTTACGGGTTATTTCGCTTTTTCATTTATAGTAGTTGGAATTATTACTCTTGCCCCGATTATACCGTTGATTATTTTTGCATCCTCTGAATTTACATTGCCTTTTATTGCGGCAAATCTTCTTTCGCCATCAATTAAATTATTTGCGATTATCGGCGGTGTAGATATGCTTGCAGGAATTGTACTTTCAGTTATAAGCAAAAAATCAAGAATTAAAAAAGCTTAAGGTAATACCGCACAAACAATTTGTGCGGTATTTTTATATCAAAACGAGCGTTGTACAAATGCACAATAAAATGTGTTGAATTTCATCATATAATGCTGTTAATGTAAAAATAATGCGTTTCTTATTGATTTTATGCAAATAAAGTGTTATAGTTATCTTATAAGTATATTTTGGGAGTGTTGATTTTAATGACTGCTGTAATTATCATTTCTGTTATAGTTATTAATTGCGTCATAAGCCGAGTCCTCAGCGACCGAATCGAATTGACGTTTTATACTCCTGCCTTAGATTGATTTCAAAGTATTACTGATATATTTTTGATGCAATTATATTTGCGTTTTATCAGTTCAGCTTAACTTTGCAGACCTTCGGCAAGAGAACCGAAGGTCTTTTTATTTCGGTCGTTAATCTTTTTCATTAAATATATTAAAAGGATTGTATTATATATGAATATTTCAGGTGCTAAAATTATTATGGAAACCCTGATTGAACAGGGTTGTGACACTGTTTTCGGATATCCCGGAGGTCAGGTTATAAATATTTTCGATGAGCTTTACCAGTACAGCGACAGAATAAATCATATCCTTACAGCTCACGAACAGGGTGCGGCTCATGCCGCTGACGGCTACGCAAGAGCAACGGGCAAGGTCGGCGTTGTTATCGCTACATCAGGCCCAGGAGCTACTAACCTTGTAACAGGTATTGCTACAGCTTATCTTGATTCTGTTCCTATGGTTGCTATTACAGGTAACGTTCCATGCAGTCTGCTCGGACGTGACAGCTTTCAGGAGGTTGACATCATCGGTGTAACCATGCCTGTAACAAAGCATAATTTCATCGTAAAAGATGTTGAATCTCTTGCAGATACTCTCCGACTGGCATTCAAAATTGCAAAATCAGGCAGACCAGGTCCTGTTCTTGTTGATATTCCAAAGGATGTTCAGATTAATAAATGTGAATTCACAAATAAGCCGATTGAAGAGCCTTATCCGCTTCTTAAAGCTTCAGATAATAAGCTTATGCTTGCCGCAGAGCTTATAAACTCGGCAAAAAAGCCATATATCTACTGCGGCGGCGGTACAATTTCAGGCGATGCTTCGGCTGAGCTTATCGCTCTTGCTGAAAAAATCGATTCCCCTATCGGATGCAGTATGATGGGGCTTTCCGCTGTTCCTGATAATCACCCTAAATTCCTCGGAATGAAGGGCATGCATGGTCATTATGCTTCTTCAATGTCTGAAAACGAAGCAGATCTTATAATTGCCGCAGGTGTAAGATTCAGCGACAGAGCAACCGGAAATAAGGAAAAATTTGCGAAAAATGCTAAAATAATTCATATCGACATAGATAAGGCTGAGCTTGATAAGAATATCCCCGCTTATCTTGGAATTGTGGGAGATATCAAGGATTCTCTTGCACGTCTTTGCGATATGGTTGAACAGAAAAAACTCCCTGAATGGTCTGAACGGATAGAAGAACTTAAAAAAATCGAAAATAATGCAATAAAGCCGTCAAAAGCATTGACACCGTACAATATCATTGATATAATTAGTAGTGTGGCTGATGATAATGCCGTTGTTGTTACAGATGTTGGTCAGCATCAGATGTGGACAGCTCAGAGATATCCTTTCAAGAAGCCGAGAACATTCCTTTCAAGCGGCGGACTTGGTACTATGGGCTTTGGCATGGGTGCTGCTATCGGTGCTAATATTGCTACAAATGAAAAAACTGTTCTTGTTACGGGCGACGGAAGCTTCGGAATGAATCTTAACGAGCTTGCAACTGCTGTTTCATTAAATATCCCAATGGTTATTGTTATTATGAATAACGGTGTTCTCGGAATGGTAAGACAGTGGCAGACGCTTTTCTTCAACAAGCATTATTCAAATACAACGCTTAACAGAAAAACAGATTTTGTAAAGCTTGCAGAGGCTTTCGGTGCTTCAGGATATCGCTGTGAATCGGTTGAAGCCTTTGAAGAAGCATTCAAAGCCGCTTACGCTTCAAATTCACCTGTTGTTATCGATTGTGCGGTAGACTGCAATGAATTTGTACTTCCTATGCTTCCTCCGGGTGGCTCTATTGATGATATCATTACCGAATTAAAGGAGGCTGAATAATGGAACGTTTTATCATTGCTATTCTCGTTTCCAACCTCGCAGGTGTACTTACAAGAGTTTCAAGTATGTTTACCCGCAGAGGCTTCAATATTGACAGCCTTACTGTTGGCGAAACAGAATCTCAGGAGTTTTCAAGAATTACTATCGCTTTCAGAGGCGATACATACATAAAGGAACAGCTTATCAAACAGCTTGCCAAGCTTCATGATGTAAAGGAAATCGAGCTTCTTGACAAGCATGAAACCGTTATCCGTGAGCTTCTTCTCATAAAGGTTAAGAATACATCTGAAACAAGACAGGATATTCTTGCGGCTGTTGATATATTCCGTTCAAAAATCGTTGACTATTCAACTGACGCTCTCTGCTGTGAGCTTACAGGTGAAAGCTCGAAAATCGAAGCTTTTATTGAGCTTTTAAAGCCATTCGGCATACTTGAAATGTGCCGTACAGGCATCGTTGCTCTTGAACGTGGCAGTAATTGTCTTAAAAGTGAGCAGCTATAAATTATAGGTAAATAATAATTACACTATAAAAATCTCATTCAATTATAATTGCCTGAGGGTAATTACATATATAAATAATAGTTTAAAGGAGCTTTTCAATTATGGAAAACACTGCAAAGGTATTTTATCAGGAAGATTGTAATCTTTCTCTTCTCTACGGAAAAACTATCGCTGTAATCGGTTACGGCTCACAGGGACACGCTCACGCTCTTAACGCTAAGGAATCACTCGGCGAAAACGGCAGAGTTATCATTGGTCTTTACGAAGGCTCAAAGTCATGGGATAAGGCTGTAAGACAGGGCTTTGAAGTTTTCACAGCTGCTGAGGCTGCTAAGCAGGCTGATATCATCATGATTCTCATCAACGATGAAAAGCAGGCTTCTATGTATAAGAATGACATCGAGCCAAATCTTGAACCTGGCAATATGCTTATGTTCGCTCACGGCTTCAACATTCACTTCGGATGCATTACTCCTCCTGCTGATGTTGACGTTA
>JAEIGA010008311.1_pt1 | contig 15726 bp, 16 predicted proteins | sample 9270691 | NCBI WGS metagenome assembly JAEIGA01 (sample SAMN17057246, study PRJNA624740) | gut metagenome | biome: biome; isolation source: fecal sample | host: Bos grunniens | place: China: Xizang | collected 2019
GAAATGCTCGATGAGAAAAATGGAGAATTAGCAAGACGAAGATATCAGATTGAAGACGAATTAGAAAAAAGAAAAAATATCTTCGACGCTGAAGATATCACGCCAGAAGATATTAAAGAGTTCATTGTTCAATATGTTGAAGATGTTCAGAATGATTACGACCAGTCTGATGACGAGTTTAAAAGAATTATGATTAATACCTTTGTAGAAAGGGTTGATGTTAGTAAGGAGAAAGTGACCGTTCATATCCATACGCCGTTCAGTCGTATGGATAGAGGTTATAACGGGAATTTTACTGGGGTGCTACACCGCCTATCAACCGTCAAATTAACACGGTCTTTCCCTCGTAAAAAGAATATTCACGGTAGATTAGATTGATTTAGTTTAACAATGATTATAGCACACTACAGTGTAAAAGGAAGTGAAAATATTTTTGGCAAAGTTATCGCAAGGTATAACCCCTTGTGGTAACTTTGTATCATATTAAACTTTCAGGTAGGTGAGATTTATGAATAGCGACAAAGAGTTGTTTGACCTTGCTAAAAGATATGCTCATTTAGAAAGTCTGTTTCAAACGGTTGCAACAGAATTTGAGATAGAAGAAGTCAAAGAAGCAATGGAAGAAATATTGAGCACTCTTTTAGAGAAAAGATATAGTGCCGATAAATTTGTACAATATAAAAATATGTACAAAGAAATGACTATGGGAGAATATTTCGAGTTTATCAAAACACTTGAATAGGAGATGCTGGCATCATGACGGATAAAATAAATGTTGCGCATTATATTAGAAGAGGCAGACCAGAAAGAGCTGTAATTTATGTTAGAGGTCATGACGAAGAAGCAGAAACAGCGCAAGAATTAAAATGTAGAATGTACGCAAAAGACAAAGGATATGAAGTTGTTGGTGTAACAAGATATATTGAAGATGTAAAGTCTTGCGATGTGTTATTAGTTGCAAACTTTTCGAGAATTAGCCGCAAACAGATGGCATTTGTTAAGACTTATAAGCTGTTCAAAGCAAGAGGAATAAGAATCGAAAGTGCTACTGGCAAAAGTGATATCAGTGATTTGTTTTCAGCAAAAGATATTTACAAAGCTTTTGAGTCATTTGAAAAAGAGTTTAAGAACAATAAGGAGTTGCGACATCATGACTAACACTAAACCAATCGCTGTAATTTATGTTCGTGGTGATAAAAAAGAGATGCAAGAAATGCTTTGTCATTTACACGCAGTTGAAATAGGATATAAGGTTGCTTTTGCAACAGATAATCTTGACGATGTAAAAGATTGCAATGTATTGATGGCTATGAATCCATCTCGTATTAGCAGAAATGAAACTGAGTATTATAAAATTGTAAACGACTTTAAGGAGAAAGGCATTGAAGTTGAATTTGCAGTAGACCATGAAGATTCGATAGATAACTTAGAATTAGCAAGATATTTATTAAAATAAATGTTGATTTTAAGTTGTTATATCAGTATAATAAAAGCATCCTTTCTAAAGACCAATTAGATACCATTTAGGATGACAAATTGACAGCCCATGTAGAAATTCTACATGGGCTATTTTTTACCTTGCTGGGTTGTACGAGCAGCCATTGGATGCTAATTCTGTTATTAAGTATATCCAGCGTTTTAGAAATTATGCATACTTAAAATTTAAGTTTTAAGTTGTTATGGGGGTATGGATTTGCACCATACATAGTTGAACAACACACCACATTGCGAGTCTGTTCACACCTACTATATCGGATAACTGCAATGTTGCGTCTACTATTGCCTCCCAACCCCTACGCCAGAGATTGATTACAGCTTTACCACATGCAGGAGTTCACCTAGCCGTGTCTATTCCGCCACCCCATAAAATCTCAGTTTTATAATGTCAATAATTATTGACAAAAACGGTGTTAATGTTAATAAATATAAACATTATCTATATAACATTATTAATTATAAATTAAAAAGCTGGGTTGACTATATTGTAAACCGTATCAGCCATTTCCCTAATAGATTTTTCATACTTATTATTGTTGATTACATAATCAACTTCGTCGATAATGCCATCAAATTGTCCTACATCGGATAGGCTTCTACGGTATGCTTCCTCAATATCGTCCCCCCGTTGAAGAATCTTAATAAGCCTATCTCTACGAGGAACACTAATATAAAATGAAGTTATATTAATATTAGGAATCTTAGACACTTGTCTTAGCCCGTGTGGAGTGAGTACGGCAACTTTATCATCTGTACAATCTTCTTTTGCCACTCCGTAATTCCATTCTCTATACGATGCTGTTTCTGCGAAGAAGCCTTCTGATTTTAACTTGTAGAACTGTTCGACGCTAATAAAGTGATAGTCTACGCCATCAACTTCGCCTTCTCGTGGAGGTCTTGTTGTGTATGATACAATCTTGTTATATTCGTAAACATCTACAAGATATCTTTCAATACTGGACTTGCCAGATGCGCTTTCGCCTACTAATACAATCATACTTGTTCACCCAATACCAATTCCTTAAAATAAGGCAACTGTTCAATCTGTTTGCAGAACTCTCGCCATTCAGGTAAACGATGGTTCTTTCTTTGATAGTAAATAGTTTTTAGTTGACGATAATTTGTGGTCATAGCGGCAGTAAGCTTAAACCCACAAGGATTAGAGTACAACAGTCTAAGGTAATCTTCTTTATCTTTTGTTTCATTATACCTATCCTTAAGCTCGTTCATAATTTCAATCATTCTGGGGTCAACATATTTAATATATTGACTATCTAAATCAAACTTGGCAATACGGTGCATCGTTGACTGGCTGGAAATAAAATCAAAGAAGTGATAACGCTCAGCTTCCGTCCACGCCTTCACAGTGAAAGTTAAATCAAACTGCACCAAGCAACCAGTTAAAAACTGGTCGTGTGCCGCCCCAACTGGAGACTGCCCAAGCTTTTTTGTTCTCTCTACAACTTCAGAGTTTAGAGAGTCTACATCGGTAGCCATAGGAAACTTACTACCTCTAATTGCGTTTTCAATTCCATACACTTGAATGTTACTAATTACCATTTTAAATTATCTCCTTTGATATTTTTTAATCATCAATTTCAACTTCGTAATTCATCATAGCATCATAACAAATTTTAGTTATATTGCCTTTAACATATTCTTCTCGTGCTACTTGCTTAATATAAAATTCTTTTACTTTTTTATATGCTTGAAAAGCTTCTTCGATAGTGTTATATAAACCAATGTGTTCTGAAACATATTTGCCATTGTTGTATTTTGATATTTCAGCACGATATTTCTGTGTGGCTTTATGATACGATACGCCAATTGGCAATACTCTTCTTTCTGTGTTACATTTTACAAATATTCCATTTACATTCTGCGGTACTAAACAGCAAGTTTCAGGTGAATACATTTTATTTCTTTTAAACAATATATCTTTATCAATTGCCCACCTATCACCATTTAACCACTTATCAAAATTCTCTTGTGAATGTAACCACTCATAGAAATTCTCATATAACAGCCATTCATCACAACAAATCACATCATTATATGTATGATGTTTATTTTTATATAAATCACTATAACATCTTTCTAATACGCCGCTCCAACACAGATATTCTCTAATGTGCTTTCTATCGATGCTAGTTATATATTTGTTGCCAATCATACCAACTTCGTAAACAGATGGCGCATATGGATTTTTAACTGCTCCCTTTGAAAAATGCTTATAGGTTGTGTGTACTATCGCTCGATATTTATCTTGAAACTGAACGACAACATCATTATAACTATTATATTTAATAATTTTCATCGAACAATACTGACTGTTTTGCCGTTCTTCTCCAAGCCTATCAATCATTTGTTTTTCTATTAAACTCTTTCTTATCCCCATAAACCTTATTAAATAATCTCTTTCAAATATTTGCTTTCTGTTGTTGCTAAAAAGTTTTCAATTAATCTGCTTTCATCTTTGCTCTTGCTAAAAACCATAACATTAACGGTTTCATCCCATTTTCTGTTGTATCCATTGCAAACGATATATTTAATTTTGTGCTCAACTAAATAGTCGCAAAATGTCTTAAGTTCTTCTTTATTTGATGATGTAATTACAAATGTCCATTTAGCAGCTTTCTTGAATTTGTTACTAATCGCAAAGGCAATGTAGTTACCAATGCCAGAAGAAACGGAAACAATAATTATTGCTAATAAAGTATTGTCGCTAATTACTTGGTCGATTACTAAATAAAAAATTAGTTGAGAAATAATAACTAATATGGATGATAGAATTTTTTGCTCTTTATAGGTAGTTATGGATTTGAAAGTTAAAACTATATTATCGAAAATTTTAATTATCGCTAAAATTGCATAGCCAACCATTTACCATTCACTGCCTTCTACTTTGGGGAATTTTTTAAGCAAACAATCAGCGCATAGTTCCCCATATTCTGTGTCATACAAGGTTGTTTCATCGCCACATTCATCGCAATAATAATGTGGCACATTTCGATTTATGCAAGAAGAACCTAAACAATGTAAACCTAAATCTTTACATCCAACACATTCGTTTTCAATTCGTCTCATTTATTGCTCTCCTTTATTTTCTTCTTGCCACGCAACCATAGCACTATTGCTTAACTCAGCTTCGTTGTTTAACACTTTCTGCCTTTGTTCAAACTCATCCCAAATAACACAAGGCACAATCATTTTAATTTTAATCGGTCTTTGGTCGTTTTTAATTTGTTTTGCCGTCTGAACAAAGTTTGCTATTAACATTTCTTTTGGTGCTTGCATTTGTTGTCTGTTTGTTAGCTTATCTTCAATATAAACCTCAAAGATGACTTCGTGCATTTCAAGCATATCTTCTATATTTATATTAAATATGTTAATCACCTCTTAAAATCTATATTTTATGTTATATAGACCACAATATATAGTATTTATTTGTTAGAATAAACACAATATATGGTGGTCTATTTTTTTACTATGGAGCGGCTGACGAGGCTCGAACTCGCAACAACTTGCTTGGAAGGCAAGGACTCTACCAATTGAGCTACAACCGCATATTGGTGCCAGTGATGGGACTCGAACCCATAAGATTTTCATCGGCAGATTTTGAGTCTACTGCGTATACCAATTCCACCACACTGGCATATATGATAGTTTTATTTATTTATAAAGCGCCACTAAACTATCAAAAGGGTGCTCTGGCGGAGAGTAAGAGATTCGAACTCTTGTGGCGTTTCCGCCTAACGGTTTTCAAGACCGCCCCGTTATGACCGCTTCGGTAACTCTCCATATTGGAGCTGGCGACAGGAGTCGAACCTGCAACCGACTGATTACAAATCAGTTGCGCTGCCAATTGCGCCACGCCAGCATATTATGTCTAGCCTATTAAACTAGACATATATTTTATTAGTTCTGCAAGTTTCTCAATCTACGCTTCAACTTCTGAAGAATTCGATGATTTCCAACAGGGTCACGCATAGTCAGAAGATGAATTCTGTACTCAAGATTTGCAATAGTCAAAGCAGTGTTGTTCATAACTTAACCTCCAATGTTATAACTTTATTTGTTAATATTTTTAATGGTGACGCATACGGGAGTCGAACCCGTGTTACCGCCGTGAAAGGGCGGTGTCTTAACCACTTGACCAATGCGCCATATGGCAGCGACTACTGGATTTGAACCAGTGAATGTGGGAGTCAAAGTCCCATGCCTTACCGCTTGGCTAAGCCGCTATATTTGGTGCCGATGAAGGGATTTGAACCCATACGCTGTAAGCACTTGATTCTAAGTCAAACATGTCTGCCAGTTCCATCACATCGGCATATGGCACAGGATATAGGACTCGAACCTATGACCTACTGCTTAGAAGGCAGTTGCTCTATCCAACTGAGCTAATCCTGCATATTACATTTCATAAGGAATTACATCATCAAAGTCTCTGGGATTATCAGAAATTTTAATCTTCTCAAAACCATCTTCAATACACTTCCAAAGAGTAAACTGCTGTTTTAAAGGGTTTTGAGTAATAAGATATTCATCACCAGAACTGTTTGGCTTGGTAAAACAAGTTGTTCTCGTTCCCGTCTCAGAAACAGGAATTGTCTTAACGATTTTAGATGATGTTCTTGCCATTATAAAACTCCTTAATTTAAGGCTTTGTATAACACCGCTTAGATTATCAGCCGCCACACTAATGACTGTAAAAGCCCATACCTTCTCTATTGCGAGTAAATCGCTATGTAAAATGCTGTTTTCAGCGGTGTTATACAATGGTCTGGGCGACAGGACTCGAACCTGCGACCTCATCATCCCAAATGATGCGTTCTAGCCAAACTGAACTACGCCCAGATATTTGTAGTCTGTCCCACTGTCAACCGTCTTTCCGATTTGTTATTACGATGCACTTAACACCTTTAATGTGACTGGTGCAGGAGAAGGGGGTCGAACCCTCACGGTGAAAACACCAGCGGATTTTAAGTCCGATTCGTCTGCCTATTCCGACACTCCTGCATATTTAACTGTTTTTCACCTTTTCGCTGTTGAAAAACTTCGTTATTAAAAACTGATGCGTCTTGCTCTTCTACCAAGATGACTTGCCACCATAACACAAGGTTTCATTACTAGAACATATCAACTCAATGGAAGATGAACTTCTAGTTGGGTGTGGTAGGGGTGGAGGGAATCGAACCCACACACGGCACTAATCTGGTGCGCTTCGGTTTATAAGACCGACGATGCTCCATACATTACACCCCCATATTTGGTGACGGTGGGGAGGTTCGAACTCCCGACCCATTGCTTAAAAGGCAATTGCTCTGCCAACTGAGCTACACCGTCATATTCGGCTATATAACCTTATTAGTTATATAGATTATATAGCCAATATTTTCTTTACCTTTCCGAACCATGAGTATTATATCATACTCAAAACACAATGTCAAGAACTTTTTCGAAATATTTTAAATATTTTTTATTTCTTATTTTCTCTACCATTGTTCCCTCGAACTGTATGTATTATAACAGATGCCGATAGGTTTGTCAATATCTATTTTTAATTTTTTTGAATATTTTTTTGGATTTTCTCCCATTCAGCTTTAAATGGATGTTCATTTGCCACAATAATTTCTTTTAGCGTTCTAGGAGTCCAATCAATATATGGAAGTGTAGCTCCGACATTGTATGCAACTACTGGAGGACAATCAGTATAGCCCTTCATAGTTTTATCCTTAAAATATTCATTTACATATCCCAATGAATGTTCGTACACAGTCCATTCATCTGACATATGGACATGACCATATAAATGAATCCAGCCTTTATGTTGACCATTCCAGAATAGAATCGGATAATGAGATAGAACCAAATTATGATTTAGACCATTATAGTTGTCTGTGATTTCCTTATATGGAGTAATTTCAACAAACAATTGTCTCACTCTGTTATCCTTAAGCTTTTCGTGGTTGCCCTGAATTAAAACTTTATTACCCTTAAGAGTAGAGATGATTTCACAAAGATACTCGTTGTCTTTGTTTCCACCCTCTCTGCCAATATCGCCAAGAATATAAACGGTATCATTGTTGTGCACTACATTATTCCAATTTTCTTTAATCAGTTTGTCGTGTTCCAAAGTTCTATTTTCAAATTTATTCTGACAACCAAAATGAAGGTCGCTAATATAAAAATTCATATCTCACCCTCCTTTCTACATCTATAACTTAAAATTCTAATTTTAAGTGGTATTTGACCACAACATATAGTGATTTTATTTTGTTTTTACCACTATATGTTGTGTATAAATTTACTTATTTGTGCTACCAAAACCACCAGTTCTTACTTCGTCGGTATTACCATTGTCTGCCCTCAAGAACTTAAAGAACGCACCCTGAGCTATTCTGTCGCCCTTATTAATAGTTTGTTCTTGACCGCTAATATTCTTTAGGAAAATGCCAATATTACCATCATTACTCTCGTTTGAATAATAATCCATATCAATCCAGCCCTGTGTATTTGCAAGCATCCACTTACCGCCCATAGAGCTGCGAACATTGAGAATTAAGCATTCGTCGTCCTGCATATATGCCTTTACATCAGTCCACACCTTTACAACAGCGTTGGGAGCGACATGCCATTCTTCAGTTGAATAAAAATCATATGCCATCGCTTTGCTAGTACCTGCTGTTGGCAATGTAATTTCACCAGTAGTCTTTCTCTTTTCGTTAACTACAACTTCAAAGCCTCTAATCTTATTCATTTAATTACCTCTCTATATAACCTTATAAGTCACACTTGCTCCAGCCACACGCCTTACAAGAATTGCAACCACCTTCAAAAGCAAGCTTTTCACCGCAGTTAGGACACTTTGCACTATTGTTAACTTCGTTTTCTGTATTAACAATAGCTACATCGCTTTCCAATTCTTGTTCTTCGTCAATATCATCACTTCTCATATCATTAATCTTAGTCATTAAATCTTTAAGTGCATATCCAATTGCAGAAGGACAAGATGAACCAATAGATGTATCGTGCTTTGACTTAGTTCTATTCACATACGCTGTGCAAGGTCTAATGCTCATTGCTTGGTCAATAATTGACTCAATTGGAACACCAGCACGAAGAGCAATTGATATTAATCGTGAAATGAACTGATAGTTTCTTTCACATCCGCCACCGCTACCAATGTTTATAAATGTTTCTTGCGGCTCACCACTAATTTCGTCGGAGTATACTTCTAAATGAATTGAGCCACATCCAGTGGTAATTTTTCTTTTATATCCAACCAAATCATCGCTAACATCTGTTATATATCCTCTAGGCAATTCAGAGATATCGTTGGCTCTATTTTCATTATTAGAATTGTCATCTTTCTTATTATCAGTGGTTAAAATAGCAGTTCTCTTACAACCGTCACGGAAAATAGTAACACCCTTTAAACCAGACTTCCAAGCAGACATATAAAGGTCTTCTGTTTCTTCCACAGTAAAGCTATTTGGAACATTTACAGTAGAACTAATTGAGGCATCAATATGATTCTGCCAGATTGCTTGCATTTCAATTCTATTTTTATAATCTAAGTTCTGTGCCGTTACAAAGAAATCGGGCAACATAGTATCATCTGTCATATTATGTTCATTCATATATCGTTCTACAATAGGAGTATACACTTTATAATATTCATCGTGACTATGAAGCGATTCTGTTTTTCTTGTGTAGTAGTTTGCATAAATAGGTTCAATGCCACCAGACACTCCAAGCATAGAAGATAGGCTACCAGTAGGAGCAATTGTTAGCAACTGAGAATTTCTAAGACCGAACATCTTTACACGATTATATGTATTGTCTGTTGCGTTTGCCTTTAGATACGCAGAGGATTCTACTGCATCAGAATTATATTTTGGATATACGCCATCTCTTTGCGCAAGAAGACTAGATGTATAAATTGCTTGGTCTGACATTGCAAAGCCAATGCTATCACATATAGAAATTGATTCCTTACTTCCATATCTTACACCCATTTTGATGAGCATATCTGCCAAACCAAAAATGCCAAGTCCAATCTGTCTCCAGTCTCTTACAGAATCTCTTTGTTCTTGTAGAGGATGCAATTCAATTCCTTCATCAAGAACTTCATTTAAAGCTCTTACTGCAATATCTACCGAAGCTCTAAAATCTTCAAAAGCAAAGCGTCTATCATCTGTCACAAACTCTGCCAGATTCAAGCTGCCAAGTAAACAACTGCCTCCTGCTGGCAACGGCTCTTCTGCACAAGGATTAGTGCCAGCATAATGAAAATCATCATCATTGCTAAGCAGATTCCAACTTTCAATTCTATCCCAAAATAACATTCCCGGCTCTGCATAGTCCCAATTCATTTTGCAAATTTTATGGAATAACTCTCTTGCATTAATTGTTTTTGTGATAGTGTCGTTAGTTTCTTCTCTTGTAAATGACAAAACAAAGTCTTCGTTATTTTCTACTGCATACATAAATTTATCTGTGATACGAATAGAAATGTTTGCTTTTGTTATTCTATTAAGGTCGGATTTAATTTCAATAAACTCTTCAATGTCTGGATGGTCGCAAGCAAGGGAAATCATCAAAGCTCCTCTACGCCCATTCTGACCAATCAATCCAGTCACTAAAGAATACAAATCCATAAAAGAAACAGAGCCAGAGGTTTCCTTTGCAGTATTTCTAACCTTTGCGCCTTTTGGAGCCAACTTACTAATATCGATTCCGCAACCGCCACCATAAGAATATGTTCTAGCCAATTTCTTTGCGCAGTCAAAAATTGATTCAATGTTATCTTCTGGCGGTTCAATTACATAGCAATTAGAAAGTGTTGTTTTAATACCCTTTTTATTAAGTCCACGATTGGACAAAATTCTACCGCCAAATAAGAATTTCTTTTCAAGAATCAGCTTTTTTACCTCTTCGTTGCCATTGGAAACTCTGTCTAGCCACCCATCAAATGTTTCGTTTTCAAATTTATATTTATTTGTCCAGATATCAATTCCTAGTTTATTATCTGAACCAAGCCATTCTTGAACAGTCATATTATTCCTCCGTTGATTTTAATATATATAACTTTATTACTTTAACATCTCAATTAACTCTTCTTCAGAAATAATTGGAATGTTTAATTCTTTTGCCTTCTTATTCTTGCCGCTTGTAGATGTAACATCGTTGTTTACTAAATAAGATGTTTTTGCAGAAACAGAACCACTTACCTTACCACCAGCAGCTTCAATCTTTTCTTTTGCTTCGTCTCTGTTTGCAAAGTGATTCAGTGAGCCTGTAATTACAAATACCTTGCCTACCAAGCTACTAGAACTAGAAACGGTCTGCGGCTTTTCAAAATCCATATACTTTGCAAGATTGCCAATCATAACTACATTCTTTTCAATATAATCATTGATAGAATCATTCATGGCTTCACCGAAGTCATCAAGCGCCGTGAAATCAAATTGGTTCATACAGCAATCTTCATAAAAACGGTCAAAGTTTCCATTAAAATACTTACTAATAGTCTTACTTGCAGAACGACCAATTAGAGGAATACTAAGCGCATAAATAAATCTATCAAGTGCAGTATTGGTACTCTTATGAATAGAAGTCAGTAGATTTCTAACGGACTTCTCACCAAAACCATCTAGTTTCATTATATGGTCTCTTTCGACATCCAAGTGATAAATATCTTCAAAGCTAGTAAGCCAACCAAATCCAATAAACTTCTCTAATGTAGCTTCACTCAAACCCTCGATATTCATTGCGTTCTTAGAAACAAAATGAGTTAACTTACCAAGCAGCTTACCCTTACAAAATTCATTGGTGCAAACAAGAACAGTGGAATTATTTTCTGTTACAAGTCTAGTTTTATCGCCACAAACAGGACAATGCTCTGGAAAACTAATGAAATCTCGTGTCTTTCCCAATGCCATTCTTTCGTCGAAAGAAACATTCCTCTTTACTTGTGGAATTATCATGTTTGCCTTAAATACTTCAATGGTGTCACCAATATGTAAATCCAGCTTAGACAAAATAGACATGTTATGTACAGATGCTCGTTCAACCGTAGTTCCATCAATCTCTACTGGCTCAAACACGGCGGTAGGCGTAAGAACGCCCGTCTTACCCATTGTAAATTCAATGTCTAGCAACTTGGTTTCATATACTTCATCCTTTGCCTTATAAGCAATTCCGTTTCTAAAGTGATGACTGGTAGCGCCCAAAGACTTACCGTATTCGATATCGTTAAACTTAAATACAATACCGTCACAAGGAAAACCTTCTTCTTTGGCAAAATCAAAGATATAATAAATATTGCCTTCTAAATTCTTGGGATTTAAACCAGTAGTAGAGTTGTTAAACCAATGAGGCACAACATCAAATCCCAATTCCTTTGCTTCGTCTAAGTTGTTTTTTAGACTATTATCGCCGCCTTCAACAACATCCCAAACAAGCAATCTCAGTCTTCTCTTTGCTACTAAAGATGTATCTAAAACAGCAAGAGTACCAGAGGCAAGGTTTCTACTATTTTTATATTCGCCATCTTTATTGACTTCGGCAAAATCTTCATCTGTAATAATTGCTTCGCCATCAATAATATAAGTTCCTTCTTTATTAATCTTCAAAGGAATATTCTTAAACTGCTTAACATGTTCAGTAATATCTGAACCCACATAGCCATTTCCACGAGTTTCAGCACGAACAAGAAGACCATTATCATATGTTAGTCTGCAAGTAAGACCGTCCAACTTAATGCTTGCCACCAACTCTTTATTGTTTGCAAATTTAATAAGTTCTTCAACAGAATGACACTTCTCTAAGCTCAACATAGGATAACTATGTTCAACTTCTTTTAATTCTGTTAAAACCTTATAGCCTACATTCTGCGTAGGAGAATTACTTAGAATAAATCCAGTTTCTTCTTCAAGCTGCTTTAGGTCTGCCAATCTAGCATCAAACTGCTCATCGGTCATAATAGGATGACCAGTGTTATAGTATGCATTAGATGCTTCATTAAGGATTGAGACCATGCCCTTCATCATATCTAATTCAATTGAATTCATATATTTCTCCTTAATACATTACTAGGCTCTCTCGAATCAAATAATCTTCACAAGATGAGAAATTGGTATGTGTTTGCATAGTACAATTCTCAATTTCTTTCTGGGAACAGTAATCAAGCGGAGCATCGTAGAACTCACAAGTGGAACACTTAATCTTGCACTTCTTATTCTTTTTAGACTTCTTCTTTTCCTTATTGTCGCTCATTTCTTCACCTTCCTTGTATAACTTTAGTAATTAGGGATTTAAAGTTTGTTTTTAAGTCCCGAATTACTGATAGTATTATACTCTCTTTATTCTTGATTGTCAATAGTATTTTTCAATAAATTTTGCATAAATGTGTGACGAGTTAAATTAGCTTTCTTCTTAACAGCCTGATTTACACTTTGCAAACTTCCCAAGTGATACAACTTTTCTTTCATACGAGTCAAACCTACATAGAGCAGATTGGAATTCAACATAAAGATGTGGCTTTGCGGACTGCATAAGATTACCTTTTTAAAGCCGCCGCCTTGACTCTTATGAATCGATATGGCATAACCAAGCTTAACCATATTCATATCGTTTCTATAATACTTAACATAAATACCGTTAAAATCTACAATTACATATGTGTTGCAAATCTCTTTAATAATACCAGTTTCACCATTAGCAACAAATGCCGTTTGAGAATTATCGCCATATAGATTAAAACTACAATTAACTCCAAATTGGTCTACCCCAAATGGGCTTGTTTCAAATGGGTCTACCGCATCTGTTGACATCGTTGTTACTGTTACCATTTCTGCATTATAGTTATTTACACACTGAAGAATTAAATCTCCTTTATAATAAGTTGTGTCTCCAACCTTCATATTGACTTCGCTGCCATAATTAGGATTAGCAATTCTCTGAATCATATTATTTAATTCAACAGAACCACATTCACCAACATTCTTGGCTGTCAATACTTGAATATCCTCAATACCACTACCATTATCTAACAATTTCTTATACAGAGCCACTACATTCTTAGGAATCAATTCAGATGCCAAATCAATAAACATATAGTCTTGGTTGTTTCCAAATGTAGTCGCCTTAGATTTCATGTCTTTTGTTAGATATTCTTTGCAGCACCTTGTATCCGTTGCCACCTTCATCAAACCACCGCTTGAATATCTAAAAATTTTATTCAGAGTAACAGTGGGAATAATGTTTGCTTCCATAAAATCGTGGAGTAAATTACCGCAAGATACGCTAGGTAACTGAGCGTTGTCGCCAATTAACAGTAACTTTGTATACTTAAAATCGATAGCCTCAAGCAGCTTCTTAAACAACCAAATGTCTACCATTGAAAATTCGTCAACAATTACGATATCACAATGAAGCTTTTGCCATTCATTATATGTCCATTGATTAGGAGGCACATAGCCCAAACCTCTATGAATCGTAGACGATGGCTCATTTGTGTTTTCGTGCAAAACCTTTGCAGCTCTTCCAGTGGGACTCATTAGCCGAAAAGACTTATTATTGTCTTTTAACATATTGATAATACCTTGTGTAGATGCGGTTTTGCCAGCTCCTGCAAATCCATTCAAGATTGCAATATTATTTTTACATACTACATCTAGAATTTGCATCTGCTCATCTGACAATTCAAACTCGCCAACCGCTCTGTACTTTTGAACATCAAAATCCCAAACATTGTTTTCGTTCTTTAAATTAAACAAAATTGTTTCGGCAATGTACTTTTCGGTCTCATAAGTTGCACGAAGAGACACTTCCATATTATCTTTATTGTAGTAAATGTTGTCATCCTTAATAACATCAACAAAGTGTTCGGCACAAGCTGGTACAAGCTTTAAACACTGCTGTCTAAGGTCGGCTAAGTTCATTTTGGTATGACCTTCGTTCTCATTCTCTTCTAGAAGATACAGCATACAAGACAAGCATCTGTCAGGTGAAGTCTTTACATCATACCCAAAATCAATGATGTTTTCTTTCTGTAACTGTAAGATAATGCTATCTGCCGTCTTAAAGCCAATTCGACTAATTCTAGTCAATGTTGTATATGGATGCATTTTCAGCTTCTCTTTCAGTTTATCAATAGAAGAATACTCATCATAAATCTTCTTGATAATACTCATAGACAAAACATTTTTAAATTCGATAACCAAGTCCATAAGGGCAAAATTTGTTATGATTTTGTCTTTAATTTTTTCAAAAGTCTTTTCGCCAATGCCCTTGAGCTTCGATAGGTCAATGTCGTCCAAGTCGTTGTCTTTTACCTTTTGAATAATATTTGGATAGTTTTCTACCAATACTTTTGCTTGGTTATCAGTTAGAATCTCAGACAAAAAAAGGTATGTACCTTCTGTGGTGGTAGGCATATCTCGTCTTAGGTTGATAACTTTATAACTAGTGCCATACTTATTGGTCTGCTCTTCTGCCGTAATTTCATACTCGACTCCAAGAGTTAAATCCGAAAGCTCTCCAAGAATACTGACATTATTATATTTATTTTGTTTGATTTCTGGATAGTCAAATTTGTTCACATTGACAGCGTATATCTTATAATCTGGTGTATTATAAGTACACTTAATGACTACTCCTTTAAATTTAAATTGTTTGTTATCCATTCTTTACTACCTCGAATTCAGTGACCAACGGCTCTAACTCCTCCGTTTCAACCCAATCTCCGCCAATATTCTTTTTCTTATATACATAGGTAAATCCCTTGATGTCCAAAATAGCAAATTCACCAAATGGATTTTCACGATATAACTTTGACTGTCTGATTCTTGTCTTAATCTCTTCGCCTGTTTTAATATTTCTTAAAGTAAAGTGCGGCTTTGTAGGGTCTGAGAAAGTCTTAAAATTAAGAACAACATAATAGTAATCTGCGAAATCAGGATTTACATATGTCGTATATTCAAGGAACTCCATCTCAAACTTGATTTGCTCAACTACGCCCATAGATTCATTTGGCAATCTGCCACACAGCTCTTTGATTAACCCTTGGTTATCTATGTCTCTATACTGACTCTTAGTTTCCTTACCAGCATACTTTGTCATAAGAAACTCTGTAACGCCAAGCTCCTCCATCTTCTTTTTTGCAATGATTTTAGCACTTGCAAACTTATCATAAACTTCAATTACATTTAAAAGATA
>JAEIGA010008312.1_pt1 | contig 15726 bp, 27 predicted proteins | sample 9270691 | NCBI WGS metagenome assembly JAEIGA01 (sample SAMN17057246, study PRJNA624740) | gut metagenome | biome: biome; isolation source: fecal sample | host: Bos grunniens | place: China: Xizang | collected 2019
ATTCATTCAGATCCAAATATAATGCTGTTGTAACCGACTTGGTTTCGCATTTGTCATAGAAGTCGATCGGCTCTTTGCTGAATAGAGTTTTGAACACATAAGGTACCTGGAACTGAGCTCCAGTAGCGGTCCATTCGCCAGTGTCCTTATATCTAGCAATATAAACAGCGTCGTTAACCAGACACATTCGATCGTACGTAGCCTCATGCTCAAATGTATATCCATAACGCTTTCCGAAATCCATAACAAACTGAATGATCTCAGGTGTGGAATCCGGTATCTTTATACTATCCGTCTTGATGTGAGCAACTTCGTAACCCTGCTCCTCGACAGCAAATTTAAGATCAGTCATAAATAACGCTCCTCGTTTAGCTACGATATTATCGACGTTGCGTCTATCTCTAAACGGATTATCGAAATTGGCGGCCGTGAGGCCGTATACAGAATTGATAGCTGTTTTCAGAGCGTTAGCCAGGTCAGTAGTTGTCAACTCGCCATCAAGAACTTTCTGAATATAAGGCGTCAGCTTACCATCCAGCATTTTATTAACTTCATCCCAGGCTTCATGCTTGATGTTAACTCGTCCATATACTATTTCCATGAACCGTCTAGTGAACTTAACGCCAAATATAACTTCGAGCATAGCGCTATGTGGATGCTGGGATGTTACATCCAATAAAGCTACGTTTTCGTGTATGCCAGGTTTAGCACGTACTAGACCGCCTTCTCCGATTTCCTCACCGCGATAGGTCGATTTACCAGACTTGTGTTCGTACCCTTCGAAATATGGAAGTAAACTCTTAGCTTTACCATGCGGTTTAGCCATCATCTCAGGAGCAAGTTCTTCCAGGAATTCGCGAGTTTCTTCGTCTAATTCATATACCGGTTCCGCTAGGTTTCGATAATTGAATTGACTCTGTGGATTACGATTATTACCAAATATAATTTTAGTAGATAACGTATTCGTAGTGTCGTTAACAGTCAAATCAGCCAAATCCGCTAGAATCTGTCTAGCCGTCCAGTCGGCTTTCAAATATACGAATGCTGCTTCCGTTGCGATTACGTCATTGTCACAATACTCAGCAACCTCTACCCATCGTTCTTCTGGAACTGGTTGATCCCATGGTAGCCCTAACTCTTTGTGATGAGTACCCGCTTTTATGGTCGCGATCTCTTCGTCTGTAAAACCTTTCTTTCTTAGTTTTTCCTCAGAGAGATTTCCCATCTCGATCTCTAGCTTCTTCAAGCTTTTTTTGTTTCCAGCCGATGCAAAGTCGTAAACGTCCGTGTACGAAATATTGTAAGCTTCGCCGAATAGACACCTATTACCGTCGCCTTTTTTCGAATTAACTATCTTTTGAGACAAATTATATAATTGCTCATTGTCATAGCCGATTAATCTAGCGTATAGCATATGGTTATCGTATCTTCTTACGTTAAAACCTACTAAGCGATATCCTAATAGCTCCTCTATCTCCTTAGGAGTCGGGTTTATCATTCTAACCACCGGCTTACCTAAACCCTCGACTTTCCAGTTAACGAGAAATAGATTAGGAAATACTTCAACGTCGTAAAAGACTAAAGGAGCTGCATCGTTATCCATGGGTAAAGATGGCTCTTCAGATTTAAACTTCATCTTATTAACCAATTTGATACAATAATCTGCCTGATTGGTAGCATTAGCAGCAAAAGCTAAAATATCATTCCGTAAGTCACTAACGTCATAACCTAAATCACTATGGTGAGCATCTTCCAAAATCTTATGTATGAAATCTATACTACATCTGGTACTCGAATGATACTCTTTATTCAAGTTGCGCTTTATAGTCGTACGGATAGCTTTTTCGTTTCTCACCCCTTCAAAATTTATCAATTTGTCCTCTCCCTTCAAAGGCAATCCCGAGTTAATAGTTGCTATCGGAATATCATTACACTTCGTCAGTTTTCTTCGAAGCGAGCTATTTCCAGTAGGCACCTTAATTTCGATATGGTCGTCATATATCCGACTCAATTTCGTTGGATCACCACTATAAATATAATGCAAATGCACACCTTGTCCGCTTTTACTCAATTCCGCGTACGTAGCCGGCCATTTACTAGCTTCTTCAATATTCTTTTCGAGACATTTATTACCGCTAGCATCCGGAATATCAAAGTCTATGACAATATGATTCTCCGGAACTTTTACGTAATGCAATCTCGACGTATCCAAACTAGATAATTTAGACGTAACTTCATCCCATTTTTTAATAGGTTTTTCTTTTTTACTCGCATACTGAGCAACACAATCAGAATATACATCGTCGAATATAGATTCTGTACAATCGAATCGCATCCTGTTGGTAAGCCGTATGGCTTCGTCTACATCGGTTACTTTTTTTTCAGTTCTTGTATCGAACTTGTCGTACCTAAACCCACTGTAATAACTTCTGACTCTCGATCCGTCTGTAGCGTTGAAACGTTCATTAAACTCCCTGAAATAGTTCTTCAGTTCCTCTTTGAAAGTTCTCTGAGAGAATGGATACGGTACTTTAGCTTCCTCACAGTAATTTCTATACATCTCCCACGCTGCTTTTAGCGTCGTGCCATCCTCTTTAAGAAATATATGATACGAATCTAAAATATAATTGTAGAAGTCGTTAGAAGCGCCCATCATTTCGATAGGAATATAATTGTCATATCTATGTGGATTCTCCAAATATACGTTCAGACAATGATGAGCTATTCCACCTAACTCGAACTTTATCTGATTGACAACTCGTCTGTATTCACTGATAGGAAGCTTATTTCCAGATGGTGTGACGTCTATCAAACGTCTGATGAGACCTGATTTAGCGTCGGTAATCTTCACGGGTTTGTTCGTACCCATAAATAAGAAGCACTTGAATCTACTCTCGTAAGTAGCCTTAAATTTCTCGTTAATAGTCATTAACTCATGAGAAACAACACTATTCAATCGAGTATTATCTTCGATCTTAGACAAATCGCCGTCGTGTTGAATCGCTACTAACGGATTCTTTTTAAAAGCTTCAAGAGCGAACTGGTTACTTGATGATCCTAGAGCTTTCGCATCAAACACAGAATAATATCCCTCAAATAATTGTTGGATAATATTTAGTATGGTTGATTTACCAGCTCCGGCCTCACCGTATAGAACCATAAACTTCTGTATTTCTTTAGAATCGCCAGACACGATGGCTCCGATAGCCCATTCTATCTTCATGCGCTCTTCTTCAGAATATAAAGTAGATATGAGTTTCGTCCAGGCAGGAATATCGCCAGCTTCAAGCGGATAAGGAAGCTTCCTACTGGCGTAGTCCTCTTTTTTTGTATCCGTGTTTGCAAATATCAAATTCTCATCGAGCATACGGAAGTTGTCACGCATTTGCTTTTGACAATATTTATGCCATTTATCTATAACCCCTGTTTCAGCATCCCACATATATCTGACAATAGGATCGTTATCGGGATAATTCAAATCAGCATAAGCTTTTAATTCTCGGTCTACCAAACGTATAACATCTTGTTCGTCAGTAGACCAAATTCCGCGGTCTTCGTCCCAAACAGCATAGAAGTCCCCGCCTCGAATCATCAGATCGTTAGATCTTCTATTGATAACGAATCTCGGATATACTTCGAAACCGCCTTTTACACTACGGGACGAAACTATTAGAAAATCTAACATTGCAAACCGTTATACCCCTTCCATACGTATTATTTTTTTGATTTTATCCTTATGTTTGAACCCCAGGAATACGAGAATCGCTATGGTCGCAACATTGAGCTTACGATTCATCTTTCTGAGTTCTTTATCTATTAAATATAAATGCGATATAGCAATCTCTCGCTGATTATATTTAACTCCTTCTGGTGTGTAGTCATGCATGTCCCTCACTCCTCTCTTAGTAGATCAACCCATACTCATCCAAATACCAACATAATTGATTCCAGATCTCTACGTCGCGTAAATCATATTTACATGACGGTATGTAGAAAAGACCACCCCGCCCATCAGGGGAGTAGTCTCGGTTAAGAAATTCTTCAATAACTCGGTCCACGTATCGCTTGTTGTAAATATCATCACGTTGGTCACTCAGACCTAGATTATTGATCATAGTCCAGAACCATTGTGTTGTTCGATCGCCTTTACTAGGATCGTCCATTATCGTTTCTTCGCAACGTATAGCAAGTCCAAGCAACATCTCTAGAACGCTACACGGACCGTCTATATCCTTGTCGAAACCGAATCGATATCGTAAAGACACGCCGTCTTCGGCTCGATTACTGTCGCGAAGCATTGAATATCTGAAATCTATGTCGTGTAAATGAGCTAATAGTTTGCTATAAATACGGTCCCTATATCTGTTTCCACACGCCTTATCGTATAACCGATTAAAATATTCGTCGCGTGCGTTATTAATCATTCATTACACCTGTCGAGTTCGCAGTATCAGGCTTATCGTGATAAGTCCTGTCATCCAGGAGAATTTCGTAATAACATCCGCGGTCATCGTTCTGAACGAATACTGAATCGTCCTCGTACTTTCCGAAACTGCTGAGTGCATCAGGTCCCAAAATAAGTTCGGGATCTTCAATCGGCTCATTAGAATCGTCCACGAGCACCTTATCGGAATATAACCATAGCGTTATAACTTCGTAGTCCTCGTTGTCACCAACTTCCTCGGGAGGAATAACCCTAATCAATTCATCCACAGGTTTCGAACCCCCTTTCTCTTCTTCATTTGAGTATTTTTCTGTTAAGTCGACGTATTTCTCGTAATCAGTGGGCTGAATACTGTCCCAATCGTCGTGCACGTACGGTTCTTTTTCTTCGTATTTGTTAGAGTACATCTCCTTAACCGAATCAATCTCTTCGCGAGTTATTTGATCGTATTTTGTTCTCAGCACCTTCCAAGCTACCAATGCCCCAACAGCAGCTCCGGCTGTGAATCCAAATATAAATCCAATACCGTTATTCATATTGTACCTCCTCTGTCTTCAATGACATAACAGTGACTGCTAATCCGCCAAATAACAAAGATATGCTCATGAGTACACCCCCTGCTATATGACGTTTTCTCTTCGTATCTAGTGATAAGTCTAATACTGATAATATAGACTCTAATCTGTTCAATTTTATAGACCCCTTTCGCCAGCTAGAATGGTCAAACCACTTACAAAACAGATACCTGCAATTGTAGCTAGGCTGTAAGAAACAAGAGCGATTTTTTTGTCCATCACTGTTACTCCCTCCAACTCAATTATTTTAATTTGTAATTCGCAGGTATAAATACACTACCTCCGATCACAACATAATCTATTTTACCGAGTCCAATGTAAGCATATACGGTTTCGATTCCGACGTTCAACTTAACAGCTACTTCGGCTGGTCTAAGAACGCCTATGAATTTATCGTCTTTTACTATCGGCTCGTCCAATAGATCGTTTTCCAAAATATAAATGATTAAATCTTTACCTGTCATCATAGTTAACCCCTTCCAGTTCTGATTTAGGTAAATATAACCAAGGGTAATTCAGTACATCCTGCCAGTAGTATCCGGAACCTACGGCATTCAGTCCATCCCTTCATTGCATAAGTTCCCAAATGTTACCATCAACGTTGAAATCCAACAATATAACCCTCTCAACGCCGTTTACAAATTCACGAGCCTTTCGATTGTGTAGATTGTAAATACCAAAGTCGACGTAGTTATCACCATTTGGATTTTCTTCATCGTAAATCCATCCGACAACCTGTCCGGCTTTTGTTTTTTGAATACCGAGCATTTCGTAAACGTCATTTAAAAACAAATATCCATCCGCTTTTAACTTATCGTTAGCCCAAGCCTGCTGCTGTCTCAAGAACATAAGATTGAATTCGGCGTTTTTAGTCCAACCAGTACAACCATCATCGAAGAATCTAGCGTAATCACTCTCGTTAGGTGGTCCAGCAACTTCTACAGTGTGCTTTTCAATTCGCTCCTCTCCGTTTTCATCTACAACACGTTCTTCAATTTCTTTTGATCGAATATTGTAACGAAGCTCGCGATCTAATTCTTTACCAAAACGTTCTACCACACGACCGCGATATTCTTTGAATCCTTTATCCACGGCTGTATATGCGGCAGCTAAAGCAACGTTTCTCTTACGTAGAATATTGTGTGAAGATATAATAGCCGTAAGTGACAATACGCCTAACGCGATTGACGGACCGTATAATTTGACATACTTAAGACCAGTTTGCGTGTAAATAATAGCGAGGTCTTTTTTGCTGTCTTCTTCTGTATAAGTTTCACCGGCGTTTGTTTTACCGGTTTCGACAGCCTCGTGTACAGCGTCTACCTGTACTTCATTCTCTTCGACAATTTTTCCAACTTTAGTAGTAGCTTTACAAGCCATGACAGCACTCGAAACAACGCCGATAACGCCTGCTACAACCAAAATTTCAGGACTATGCTTTTTGATTTTGAGCTTTGTTCGACTAGCCGCTCTAGTCAATTTGTTCGCAACATCTGACTTTTTCATGATTAATCATTCTCCTTTTCAATTTTATCGTTTTCGGTTATCTGAATATCGATATCACAATCGTCACACCAGAAAGTATAAATACCTTTTTCATAAGATTCTAGTCTGATCAATTGCTTCTTACATTTCGGACATTGTGCATATTTCATAGCACGTACCTCCTTAGAGTGTCGTAATCCACAATATAAATTTAATAGCAGCCGCTATGACCGACGCCATCAGACACGCTGTTAGACACCAGCCACAAGTCGCTGCTAGAATATAACCCATTTTATACCCCATAGATTTAGTTTCTTTCACCATAAAGAGCCTCCTATCTATCAATAGGTAGAGGTTTAGGTAGACGTAACAAATATCCATCTCTAACCCTCACTGAATCAGCGCTTCGCAGATCAATCCAACCGTAGTTATCGTCTGTATGATCGCCTGTGATACCCACCGCATCATACAAATCTAATATAGTTGCATGACCATACCTGTGTATCATCTCATCGAGTCTGTCTAACACAGCTTCTGCGTCGCCTTTGGTTCGCAATGTAATATCGTCATATCTATACTTCGTACGGACTCGTCTATCTTCCTCGTATCTACGATCATCACGCCTTCTTGACGATACTTTGTCGTACTGTACGTAATCGCCTCTATAATCACGAGAACGATCGCCTCTATATCCGGTACTACCGTATAAAAGCATCTCAATTCCATCTCTAACTATATCGGAAACTAGTTTTTTAGCAGCCGGTATCAAAACATCCGAGAAGATATAAGACTTTACGCTCGAAGCGTCTTCGGAAATGAAAGCGTCAGTGAACTTACGAACGCCGGTTTTCTTTCTCAACGTAGCTTCGCTAGATATGGCTTTACCGAGTCGTTCACGTTCTTCAGACTGCTTTCGCTGTTTGGATAGATTTGAATTCGGTTTGTAGTTTTCCATAAATTTCGTTCCTTTCCCAAAAATAAAAAGGAAAGTACCTTGTTACGGGTACCTCCCTTCTTTTAGAACATTCGTCATCTAAATTCATTCTTCGTCTTCATCATCAACATCACGTACTCTCTTGACCTCAATGACGCCGTAGCCATCGTCGTCACCCTTCTTTCCTTTCTTGGCCTTACGCTTCTTGATAAGTCTATATGCACCATAACCTAAACCGGCAAGTGCTAATACACCTCCAAAAATCTTCAAACCATTTCCGGAACCAGACTGAGTAACCTCGCCTAAATCCACATCGTCATAGTTCGTCATTTCCTCAAACATTACCTGATCTTCCATGATAGAAAACCTCCTTAAAAATTTATTTTTTGATGAACACTACTGCTCTCATAATATCTTGTGTTTTTTTCGCGAATTAGCATTTATCGAAGTCATATTCCGGCCTTGTATAGTAGACTAAGGCTATACAAGGTTTATTATCCTCTGTTAACTGAGGACTAATATCCAGATCGACCAACCGATTAGTATTCCAACCTACCATATCTCCGATATCAGTATGCGGTAAATCAAGCTGATCGTATAAATCATTAAGCGTCGCATACCCATAAATATCATGCAACATCGATTTATTCAGCGCATTCTCGGCAGCTCTAATTTTCTCTATCGTAGAATTGAAGTATCTACCTGACATTGGATCGTAGCATAACGTTTCACAACCGTTTCCGGTTATTACAACTTCGTTATTTTTAACAGGATTCTCTCGAATCTGTTTTTCAGCCACTTTATCATGAACACCCCGCTCTTTTTTCTCACCGATTGTCTCGATTACTTTTTCTCGATAATCAGATAAAGCCGTTTCCGATAATTTATACGCCGTCACAAGCGCCGCGTTACGTCTAGCGTTTATAGAGCTAGCTCCGATCAAGCAAGCCACTGACACAGTGCCGGTAATTGCTGCCGGAATATAACATTTCCAAGCGGTCTTGATAACTTCCACTTTAGAAAGTTCTCGTTCCTTACAATCCTCTTCGTGTTCAATCAGTCGCATGGCCTTTGGCGTAGCTCTAACTGCTAAAACAGTAGTGGTGATCATCCCAGCGATACCCAAACCAGTCAAAATTTCAGGACTATGTTTGGAAGCTGTCATTTTAGCGGTGTTGAGTATCCTAGCTATTTTGGTTTTACCCATTTTAATACATCTCCTTTCTCATAAAAACAAAACGAAAAGAAGTCCTAAATTAGGACTCCTCTCCATTTGCTTTAGTCAATTCCGCCACTTTCTTTGCTACTTTTTCGTCGAATTCCTTGTCCTTTAGATAGCTGCTAGCTAGTGACACCACTAACCCAGCTACCGGTACGACAACCTTCGCCGCTTTAAGTAATTTATCGTTCATGGTCTGTCATCTCCTTTCATAATAGACATTGTAAATAACGCGACTGCAATATCAAAATATCATGATATATCGTCACCTGCGTGCTGGTTTTAATAATAATTTTCGAAGTCGAACGTTGGATCCGCACTAAAACTGATAATCGTACATTCTAAACCGTCGTCCATGACTGTTTTATTATGATAAAATTCGAGCCACGATGACCAAGATGTCTCATATAACTCATTTGAAGACCATCCCATGTAATCGCCATAATCGGTAGGTTCTAATCCAACCATTTCATAGAACTCGTTTAGATACATGCCACACATATCAGCGAGCGTTCTATTTGCATGATTTTCTGCTCGCAATACGTCTTCAGTCGTTGCTCTAAAATATCTTCCAGAATAATCGTCATAGAATAGTTGTTTTCCGTCGTTTTCTTCGTCATACTGTCCAGACTCGTACTTATCCTTTGCTATTTCAGTTCTGATATGTTCGTCTGCTTCCTCGCCGTACAACTCTATAACTTTGTTCTTGTATTCCTTGTAGGAATTGTCTAACAATGCATAAGCACTCATTATAGCCGCCTGCTGACGTTGATTGAGTATATTTGCCCCGAATATACAAGCAATCGTACCTACGCCAGTAATAACCGTCGGAATATAAGCTGGTCCGGCAACTTTGACTTTTTCCCAAGTGGTCAATTCTTCTCCTTTCTCTTCTTTTGTTTTCTCTAAAAGACTCGTGGCCTTGGGTGTTGCTTTTACCGCCATAACCGTCGTTGCGATTACACCTGCTCCTCCAAGACAAGTTAAGATAGTTGGCGCGTTCTTTCTTAGAAATATCTTCGAGTTACTTAATAAGTTGTTCATGGTCCCTCACCCTTCAAAATTTATTGGTAAAACCAAAAGAAACAGTGCATGATTCGAACATACAACCTACAGATACACATCTGTTGCTCTCCCAATTGAGCTAACTGTTTCTCATAATAGGACTTGTAGGTTTCGCGAAAAACAAAAACACAAGGAGCTGTTAAGCCCCAAGTGTCTCAAATTTCTGAACCAATACATCCAATTTGTTATTAACCTCTTCGATTGTTTTAGCTTGTTTTACAGTCAATTCTAGCGATGCGTCGATCACGTCCATTGAAGCCTGCATAAGTTTCAATGTGTCAGCATCCATGCATTTAAGCATTTCTTCATCGCACACTGTCTTAAAGTACAACTCCTTGACATTATTAACACTATCTTCGAATTTGTCCACTGCGTTTTTCATAATAAACCGCTCCTTTTAATAATATTTTGGAAACTATTGTTTCTCATAATACGATGTGTAAGAGCCGCGAAAATAAAAAGAGAAGCGTCCGCAGACACCTCTCCTTCGTGAATCAAAGTCCGTTTTCAATGAAATCAAGATTCATCTCGACACCTTTACGTAATAGATTACGCCAAATTTCGTACGCCGTTTTTAATGGTTCCTCAGCCTTTACACAGATATAAATTATCCATGCAAGATAAGTCACTGAAACGAGTGCTATAATTGGCAATAATGCAATTGTAGCAAGTATCATATACATAAGTCTTAAGATTTTCATATTAATCTCCTCCTTTAATTTCTTTCATAAAGGGGTATGTAAACATCGCGATTCTAAATATCTTTTCTATCGAAACACGTCTCCCAGCGCTCTCGTTTAAGTGGCTTCATCTTCAAGGCCCACATAATTTGTCGAATAGTAACTGTAGGATATAAACCGTCTGTAGCCTCGCCAGAACGCTCGTCGAAAAACTCCTTGAATTTAGGATGTAAATACAAAATATCAGTTAACCACGGATCTATTTCGCCCCATTGTGTAGACTTATCGGATTCGTTATATCTTTGCTGTATAACAGATATGCCATATTCGCCTATTTTAAATAAGGTACAAGTATCATATACTGGATGATTGCAATTATATGTAGTTCCATATAAAGAAGAATATAATGTGGGTTTTTCATGATGGTATCGCATTCGTACACCTCGTATGTAAAATATAAAAGGAAAAGACCGTATGGTCTAATCCTATTTTTTATTAAAACCGTATTTACGCAAAATCATTAATCCTACGAACCTGAACGGTACATATAGCTCGACAATATAGCGACCGAACATATCTATCCTCGTATTATCTACATATGTAAAAGGTATCCAATACGTGGTTTTTACTATGTCGGCAACCATTTCCTTGCTGCCAAACCCTTCAAGTATGAGTTCTAATTTATAGCGTTTCATAACACCAGCTCCTTTCATAAAACGCTGAGTATTTCTCGCGAACAAAAAGAAGAGGCCGTGTTTCCACAGCCCCTTGACTATTTTCTGGAAGGAAGTAGTTTGTTTATAAAACCTCGCCCAACTATAGTCGTAACGGTTCCATCCTCTTCGAACTTAAGTGACTTGAGTGTTCCCCATACAGTAAGTCCTACGCCGGTAACTATACTCGCTCCAGTTAAACAGTTTTTGATAAATCGATCTTTACGCTCGTCGTCCATTTCCAGTTGTTTAAGCTCAATCTCGTTTTCACGATCATTCACTCTTTCCTGGTAATCGACTCGAACTTTTTCGATCTCGATAACTCGATCTGTCAACTTCGCTAATACGTCCGCCTCAGACTTAAATTCTTCGGTTCCCACCTCCAAATCGTTAAATTCGTCGATTCTTTTATAAATCGCTTCTTCTAATAGTTCTTTGATGTCCATATCAACATCCTCCTTTCATAATAGACAGTGTTATTTTTGCGAAACATAATTGTTGGTATTGATTTCAAGCGTCACATGTTTACGTTTCATTACATATGCGGGATCTTCATGTAGTTCCAAAAACATATATGGTCCGTCATCTGGATCAGAAGTATCCACTCGTAAATATCCGACAGGTTCTTCTTTCATGATAACTTTAGCGACCGCATAACCTAACGCGAAACCCAGCCCTACGAAAATTAGAATATCAACCATATGTATAACCTCCTTTCAAAACGTTTTTATGAAAATCCCACCCGGGAATTTTTCTGATATAAAAATATCATTATCTACGGTAACCTGCGTGTGGGTAATTTAATCTAGATTAGAAAAACAACAGAGTCCGTTAAGACTCTATCGCTTTGGAAAATCTTAATTGTTAGAATATAAATATGCCACATAATCTTCAAATGTCGGATACGACTCCTCGTGTTCCTCACTCTCTTCGGGTACACTATACGCTATAATAGATTTACATACTTCCTCACCAATTATATGAGGCATTATGTAATTATTCACCGCAAATAACCCTAATACTAATGTCTCCACGAAAATTACCGCATATAAAAATTTTTTCATAATCATTTCTCCTTTTTATTTAGTATTATTTTCCATAAAACGTTGTGTAATTTTCGCGAAAAAGCGAAGGCTTTGTTAAGCCTCCACTTTCATGAAATCCGGTACATCAATATCTCCTAAAGTTTCACTCTTTAAATCTAGATAAAGACTTGTTGCAATTGTCGTACATGCGACTCCAAGATCTGCTCTATCAGACAAATTGTCTGCTACAACCATCTGACCAATCAATCCTGTTAATCTAAGTAATTTCTCCTGCATTTCTTTCTTATCCATTTTTATTTCCTCCTTAAAATATATGTAAGATTTCTTCATTAAATTGTGTGTATTTTACGCGAAAAAAAAAGACAGTCCACGTAGGACTATCTCTTCTTTCTTTTGATAAGCCATCTGATAAGTAAAACAATACAAATCACACATAATATTGGTTCTGCAAATAGAATCACTCCCGCTGCTCCGGCTGTTCCAATAGCCACTATCGCCAAGATTCCTACTAACAATACTATAAATATCAATATTGCGAATAATATCATTTTTATCATCTCCTTTCATAATAGTCATTGTTAAATTCGCGTTCGCAAAAATAAAAGAAAGAGCCCTTTTCAGGACTCCTCCTCGTTCTTAGATTCTTCAAGCATTTCTTCTACATTGGCGATTGTTTCTTTAATACGATTTCCACAATCCTCGTACGCATCTTTTTTACCCTTGTGGTAAGCTGCTTTCGAGAAACTTAATCCCGAAGCCAATCCACCAATAAGAGCTACAATGTACATACTATAACTAAATTTACCGTTTTTCATGATAAATCACCCTTTTTTGAAATATTTTGATTCCTCTTCATAATAGGACTTGTTATCTTCGCGCCTGGTTTAATAGCCAGAAAAATCGTCTGTAGCGATCGTAGTACATATCTCTGCCACACGGTATTCCTAACCTAGATTTCAAATGTGTATACGATAAATTTTCCGTAACTGCTTTTAAAATATACTCGTGCAAGCATCTATCCGTTTCCATAGCGGTTCTTTCGATTAAATCCATCTTCTCCGAATAATAAGCTTTCATAGTAGCTCGTTTAGCCGTTGGATCGCCCGGTAAATTACTTGTCGATGTATGTTCGATCATGGATAACGGTACACTAGCGTCCTCGAAATCGTCATACGCTCGTTTCCACGAAGGATATTGCAAACAGAAATGTTTTAGTTCATAGTGACGGTGTTTATCGATATGGTATTTGTTTTTAATAGATAGCTCCGGACGTATTTTAGTAGCCATTTTCATCACCTCGTATGTATTCTTCATATACTTCTATATATTGTTTCACTTGATCTACTTTTCTTTTAAGTTCTTTAATCTCTTTATCCTGCATTAGTATCATTGACACTAGTTCTGAGATTACTTCGTCCTTGTTCATTACCATTCTCCTTTGAATCAACAAATTTAATTTTTATTTTCGCATTATATTTTCTAGATAATATGGTATTTAATACAGTCTCAATTTTACGGGTAATATCTGAATCAGACACATTTTCTCCTCCATTAGCTCATTTTGTGTCTTTTTAAGACACTTTTATGCTAACACGAGCGCAGAACGTAGTCAAGTTAATCTAGATTAAAAATTTGATTTTTAAGACACTTCAGTGTAGAATGAAGATACTTGTTAAATAGGAGGTGATAATGAGTGGATATAGGAACAAGAATAAAGGAAGCTCGAATTGCAAAAGGTATGACCCAAGAAGAACTGGGTAAGATCGTAGGAGTGCAAAAATCAGCTATCGCGAAATATGAAAAAGGAAGAGTGGTGAACATAAAAAGAAGCACCCTGCAAAAAATAGCGAGTGCTTTAAATATAAATCCAACTAATTTGATGTTCGAAGAGTCGCCCAAAGAAGCAGCGAACCTTCACGTTAAAATAATAACGGATTTCGAATTAATGGATGCGTTAAAAGATTATTATTGTCTAAGCGAGGATAATAAAAAGATGGTGAGAGATTTAATACGCAATCTCAAAAAGAAGTAAAACTACCCCTGCCCAAATAATTGTGTGGCGAATTCGTATAGATATGTGAGTTCGCTATCTGTCAAAGTTTCAAGCAATTCGATTAATTCTTGTTTCATAGACCACACTCCTGAGTATTTTTGTGCTCCGCCCTATCCGGGCAAGTAAATCAAAAATAAAGCGAGAACAAATGTTCTGAAAACATTATAATTTTAACATTTTTAAAATTCAATGGTAATTTAGGGAAAAAGGAGCAAAACATCTATGAATTTCTTAAAAGTATTACGGGCGGGATTATACGAGAGGGTATCTACACTTGAACAGTCGACGAAAGGTTATTCGATCGAGACTCAGCGAGCTAATTTAGAAGACTATTGCAAAGATAACAATATGAAAATAGTAGATCACTATACTGATGAGGGAATAAGTGGAACTAAGCCTCCTTTGAAGCGTCCAGGACTTCAACGTTTGCTGAACGACGTTCAAGACGGGAAAATTGACGTAATAATATTCACTAAGCTTGATAGATGGTTTAGATCGGTAAAAGAATACTATAAAGTCCAAGATATACTCGATAGTCATAAAGTCGAGTGGAAAGCTATTCATGAGAACTATGATACCACCACAGCGAATGGACAGATGGCCATAACAATGTTTCTCGCTATAGCTCAGAACGAGAGAGATAGAACCGCCGAACGTATCAAAGTCGTACTTGAACATAAGCGCAAGAACGGCGAAGCTTGTTTTGGCGGTCCTTCTGCACCATTCGGATATATAAAAAAGGCGGATAAGAACGGCGTTGTTAGGTTAGTTAAAGATCCCGATACGAAAGAAGCTGTGCAGGAGTTTTGGGATATTCTAATAGAGTCGAATAATCTAAACAAAGCAATCCGTTGTATGTACGAAAAATACGGTATCGACAAAGGCTGGAATACTTGGTCTAAGATATCAAAGAGTGAATTCTATTGTGGTATGCATCGAGGGAATGATGATTTCTGTCCGAGATATGTAACTCCTGAAGACTTTCTGAGATTCATTGAAACCAGACCCATTAAAGCTACTCCGACAGGTCATGTGTATATCTTTAGCGGGTTAATGCGTTGTCCGGAATGTAATTATAAACTCGGCGGCGGAGCTACCAAACAGAAATATGGAACATATAAGTTATATAGGTGTGTTAATCGTTGTAAATCATGTGGCTTCAAATCGGCTATGTACGAGAAGAAAACGGAGAAATATTTGTTGGAAAATATAAGACGCTATATGACGGATGCTATCGAGATCGAAGAGATACGATTACTTCAGCCGAAAGCAAAACCTAAAAACAACATTAAAGGTTTAAAAGAGAAGCTACGTCGTCTGAATGTTATGTATATGGCAGGTGGTAAAACGGACGAAGAATATATTAAAGAAACGAAAGAGTTAAATGATGCGATTAATAAAGCAGAAAACGAAGATGATGTGAACACAGGTCCAAATATAGAATTTTTGAAAAAGACCCTGAACAGTGATTTCGAAACGCTATATGCAGCATTTGACGATGAAGAGAAACAG
>JAEIGA010008313.1_pt1 | contig 15723 bp, 22 predicted proteins | sample 9270691 | NCBI WGS metagenome assembly JAEIGA01 (sample SAMN17057246, study PRJNA624740) | gut metagenome | biome: biome; isolation source: fecal sample | host: Bos grunniens | place: China: Xizang | collected 2019
GCTTTCGAGAGTACGAGGACTTGCGACAAGAGTACGAGGACTTGCGACAAGAGTACGAGGACTTGCGACAAGAGTACGAGGACTTGCGACAAGAGTACGAGGACTTGCGACCAGTACACAACCTTGATAAAAACCACAAAAATCTATGGCAATTCAAAAGAGACAAAGGCAAAAACTACCACAGTTGCCAAAAACCAATAGACATACTGGAACGATTAATCCAAACACATTCAAAAGAAGGGGCAACCGTACTGGATTGTTTTATGGGGTCTGGTTCGACTGGTGTGGCTTGTCTACAAACTAACCGTAACTTCATAGGAATAGAATTAGACGAAAAATATTACAACATCGCAAAAGAACGATGTAAAAACTATCAAAGTAAACTATGGTGATAATTTATGATTGAATGCTGTGAAGAGTGTAAACATTATAAAAAAGAGTATTGTAATTTGATGGACGACCTTGTCCGACCACTTGATAATTGTGGCATGTTCGATGATGGTGGTGATGACACATGAGTTGTGTATACTGCTCCGAATATCAAGGACTGAAAAAACCTTGCAATAAAGGTAAAACAATAGAAACACTAAGCGAATCATTCAACTGCGAATACTACCAATACAATCAAGGAGTAAAATATGTCAATAAAAGTAATTAGCCAAACCACCACTGAAAGAAACCAAGAAACAAGACAAAAATGGGAAAAAATCCGACCACTACTTGACCAAGGATACAGCTACAGCAGAGCAGTACGAAAAACCCATAAAATAACACACCAACAAGTAGCACACCTATCATGGTTCAAAGAACTTGTGAAGTATGGTGAAACACAAGGATACCCATACCACCAATACAAAAGGTGTAAACATAATGGCATGTGATAGTATAGATCCAAAACTTCATCACTGTAAATGTGGCATGACTTGGAAGCCAGGGACTTATCATAAACTATTGATGTTATTGATGGGGAGTTATTCCTGGCGATGTCCACAATGCCATACAGTATTGAAGTTCAGATTAATTCATCATGTTGTTAAGACTGATGTTGAGGTTGTTAAAGGTAGGGAGAGTTTATGGAGGAATAGCTGATGATTTTGAGTAGTGTATTTATAGTGTTGTTGATTGTGATGATTGTCCTAATATTAGGGTTAGTAAGGAGTGGTGTTGAATGACTACAATACATATATTCTTACCTAAAAAAAGAAGAAACGATTGTAATACAAGAAAATGGAAGTCTAATCATCATAAAAAACCACGATACTTAATGTCTGAAATTAATAATGCTCTTCGGAAGAGTGATGATAGAGATGTGTTGGAAGTGTTATGGAGAGATGAGTTTCATATGAAATACAAAATGGAGTGCTAAAATGACTGCGAAAAAACGATTATTATACTGGTTTAGGAGTTGTTTAGGTTATAAGAGTAGTAAGATTTCACGAGAACTATTCAATGAATTTTATAAGGTGAAAAGATGACTGAAAAAAGATTTCAAATAAAAGACAGTAACTCCCATTATGTCGGTTATGATATTACAGACCATCAAAATTTTTATAAGTGATATTATGGTGGTAGGTTAGTACAAGCAGAAGAATTATGTGCTTTGTTGAATGAGTTGAATGATGAGAATGAGCAGTTACGAGAAGACAATATGGAAGCATTCGCCCTACTCGGAACAGTAAGAGCATTCATACGAATGGGACACACCGACGAAGCAATACAAAAAATAAACAAATTCGAAAAAGAAAAACTACAATAAAAAAAATATGGAGATGGTGATAGAGTGAATCAAAGATACCGAATAGACATAGGAACAATAATAGACACAAAAAATGGGGATATTTTAACACTAACACAAGTAAGAAACCGACTAAACACCTACGAAAACACCCTAACCGAAAAAGACCAACTACTAAAAAAACAACTCGAAGTAACTGAAAACCTAAACAAACAACTCGCAGAAAAAGAAAAACAAATCATAAACATCAAAAAAACACTTGATGAATGTATTGAAAATGAGAGAACACATCTCGGAGCGAATAGCCTCCAACAATTCAAGGAGGCAATCCAATGAAATATACAGTCACTAAAAGAGGCATCTACTTTTGCGTAGGCAGATACCGCCTCGACAACAAACAAGACGCAGAACACCTCTGCAACACATTAAACGAGTTAACAACCGCTACACACAGCACAAAAGAAACAGACAAGAAACTCGACCACATACAAAAAAAAGTAATCCAACTACAAATGAGCATAAGCATAATCGCCGACGAACTCGAACAACTACACAAAGAAGTGATACGATGAACGTAACCATCGACACCAGGGAAAAAGACAGAATACGATCAGCAACAGAATACTACAAACAACAAAACTGCGAAGTAGAAATCACTGAACTCCCAATCGGAGACTACATATTCGATAATAAAGTTTGTTTTGAATTCAAACTCATAAGTGATTTTATCGCAAGCATTCAAGACCATAGAGTGTTTAATCAGAGTATTGAAATGGCAGAGAACTACGAACATGCATTTGTTATGATTCATGGGGATTTACATACTCGGAGTAAATGTATAGCAATGAGCCGTAATTATCGTGAAGTAAACTTATTCCAATACATCGGAGCAATAAGCAGCTTGAATCGGTATGTTACAGTATTACAATGTTACAGCCCATATATCAATGAAAGTTACTATACTATGATGAAACAAGCTGAGAAATGTTTACAGAACCGTCCAATCGTGAAGAAGTTTCCCCGCAAGGATAAGAACCCTGCATTCAACTACTTAGCATACTGCATATACGGGGTATCAGCAAAAAGAGCAAAAGACATCGTATACTTCTGCCATCTTAAAACAATGGAAGATTTATTCAATCTAACACACCAAGACTTGACTAAAATAGAAGGTATAGGTGATAATCTCGCAGACAGAATACTCCAAAGCATAAGTGAAGACACATACAAAACCTAAAAAAAAATACAACAAGGAGAAAAAGAAAATGCCAAACACAATGGAAGAAACCCTAAGAGTATTAAACACACAAATTGAGGAATACAAAAAACAATCCCAAAAAATAGAAAAAACATATGAAGAATTCTCAAAAAAATGTGAACCTGTTCTGGAAAAAGAAGACTTTGACTTAATCAGGAAAATCTTATACAAATCATTAGCCTTCATTGAACAACAAATCAATGAATCCATTGCTGCCAGAAAAGAAATCATGGAAAAATACAACATACCATAAAAATTGAGAAGACAATGACAGATTATCAAAAACTCCTAAACAAATATGACAAACCATACGTCAAAGGAGAAGAACACACCAAAGAATACAAACACAATCTACGAGTACAATCAAGACTAAAACACCGAATGCTAATAGTAGACGAACTAACTCTTGAAGTAAAATATTTTGTGTTAACTCCTTCTGAAAAAGAAACAGTAAAATACCTCGTAAAAACATTCAACGGAAACTTCAAATCACTACACAGACAAGCAAGTGACGAAACAATAATACTAGCATTCATATTCTACTTGAAAAAACTAGACACACCAAAATTACAACTAAAAAACTACAAGATAACACGAAAATACAACCTAACAGATACAATATTCGAATTAATACTTTGCAGAATCACAAACTACTTCATGATACATCACCCTTTATTCATAGGGGAATCAGTAAGAGATGATCATGACCAATTAATCAGAGAAGGCGAACACACATAAAAATGTTGCCAGTACTGAGTATATATATTATAGAAGGATAGAATGAAAAATCATACCACTACTTCTGAAAAAACAGAAAACCCTATCCAATATTACCTGAACCACATCGGAAACCAGGAAATAATGGAACAATTAAAATGGGAAAACAGAAACCTATACGATAAAGTACACCGTGTAGATTACATTCTATCATTCAAATCTACAGAACATTTATGGAAATGTCCTGAATGTGATGAAGAAATCGTTGAAGATGAATGGGGCGAACAATACTGCCCAAGTTGCGGATTAGTAACAAGAAGTAACTACCCTTATGTTGCAGGAATACAATTAGAATTCCCATATGGAATCAAACTCTAAGTGTGTTTTTCCATCCCTCACTAAAAAAAAATTTTTTTACACCTGCTAATAAATTTTAACCTTAAAACATGTTGTATTATCCGCTATTCAGTCTAGCGTTAAGCAAATAAAAGAATAACCTTTATATTGAAACACACATTTTACAATTTTTCGTTCGCCGATTTCTTTTCATATCACGTCTATTAAAACACAAACAAAAAGATAATCTCCAAAATTTGTTCATATTTTTAGTGGGGGATGGGAAAACACACTCAACTATAATAAAAAGATCATAATGCAGGTTAAAAGGTTTATAGAAGAATTTGACTAATAAATAAAAAAAGGTAAAAAACAAACAAATGTTTTTATTTTATCTGTTTTATAGCGGTCATAATCACTTTATTTTCTATAAAAGAATACACGTATTAGAATCCACATATTAATAATAACTAAAAAAAGGAGGGTGCAACTCCCTCTACCTGCAATCACAAACCAAAATCCTTTTTTTTATATGCCATAGAGAATATGGCCAACATTTAATTTCAATTAAAAAAAATCTTTTAAAAGAATGATGGCTCAATGGTGTCTAATATTGTGAGTTCAAATCTCACCTATGGCATAACAAACCTTTTTTTTACAAAAATAACATACTTCCGGGAGTGTAACAATAAATGGACAATTACAAAGGAAACATAACCACAATAATCAAATGGATAAGCATGCTAATCGCAGGATACTCAATAGGATACTTAGCATCAAAAAACCTTAACCTACCAGTCGACACAGCAACACTAAGCCAAGTAATAAGTGCATTCATCTTCTTAGCAATAGGGTACTTGGATTCAAAATACCCAAACACATTCAAATTCCTACACAATGATACTATAGATCCAACTACTACAGAAGACCTTGTACTCAACGATGAATATGAATGGATAGGAGATGAAGAAGATGGCAGCTGCTGACCAATCATGTTACTATGAAGAAAGATTCAGCAGACTAGAACAAGACGTAGCCGAACTAAAAGCAAGAATGGAAGTCAAAAAAGAAGACATCCACGACATCAACAAAGAACTACATCAAGACCGTCAACAGCAGATGGAATTAATTGAAAAAGTAACAGAAGTAACAGTGTTATTACGTGCAAGTCAGGAACAACGCAAAGCAAACAACAAAAGATTCGATGACATAGAAGACAAAGTCGACCAACTACAAACCGAAATAGGAGCAACCAAAGAAGAAATGACAGACTTCATAGCAAGCCAACGCTCATTCAAAAACACAATGCTCGCACTATTCGGAATAGGAACACCAATAATCGCAGTAATAGTAAGCATAATACTACACTACATATAGAAAGAATAAAAATATAACAGCGTTAATAATCGCTATACTAAAATTAGTGAAAAACACCCAAAAACAAAAACAACCCAACACAACACACAAAACAACAAAAAATAAACAACAAAACACAATAAAAAACAAAAACAAACTCAAAAAACAAACAATAAAAACCAACAAACCCCAAACAAAAAAATAAATTAGGAAAATCAATTCTAAATTTGACAATTATTTTCCAAGAGGTGAGAGTATTGGATTTATTATTCAGCGGAAAATATGTCAAAGATTTTGAAAAGTATTCTGATAAAATAATTCAGTATTTCTGCGATGGATTACTTTGTAAAGAAATATCCAACAAATTATATGAAGATTGTGGAGTTAAAATCCCTTATCAATCTATTACAATATTCTACAAAAATAATAAAGAATACATCAGGGAATGTAAGAAATCAAAACAGATAGAAACCTTAAATGAACTGGTTAAGGAGAACAGTATTGAATATGCAAAAGCAATCATTACTGAACTATTACTCGAAGAAGAAAAAACATTAATTAAAGATTGGAAAACATTAGACCCTGAAACAAAAATAAAATTAATCCCCACACTCACAAATAGCCTAGCCAAATTAGAAGGATTAGATAAATCTGAAATTAACATTAATAACAATAATAACTTTGAAGACTTTTTTGATGAAGACATAATAGAAGATGCTATAAATGATTACGAAAACACAAATGAAGAAAGTGACTAAAAACCTATACCCTTTCTACAAAGTATATGTAGCATCAGATTATGAAAATAGCAAAATCAAAACTCCACACATCAAAAAATTAGCAGCCGAACTTGAAAAAGTAAAGAAAGGGAAAATCAATAAACTATGTGTTGCAATGCCACCAAGACATTCAAAGTCAAGTATGGTAACACTAGCATTCCCACTATGGCTAATATTCTCTAACCCAAATCTTAAAATACTAATAGTCAATGCCGAAGCAAGTTTAAGTGAAAACTTCGGAATCAGATTAAGAGAAGGAGTAAAAAGATATGGGCCAATATTTAATGTCTACCTATCAGATGTAAAACATTCAAGTACCCACTTAATGTTCGAAAGAGAAAACGGTAAACTATGCAAAGGCAGTATCCGATTAGTAGGTTCATCTGGTAGTATCACAGGCCAAGATGCAGACTACCTAATCATTGATGACCCATACAAAGGATTTGAAGATATCACACCTACTTTACTTCAAAAGAAAATTGAATGGTTTAAAACCATGATACTCCAAAGGTTAGAACCTCACAGCAGATTAATCATATTACACACACGATGGCACACCAACGACCTACAAGGCTACCTTAAAGAAAACTTTCCTGAAGATTATAATTTCATAGAATATAGTGCAATACAAGATGACGGCAAACCTTTATGGCCCAACAAGTACACTATAGAATACCTCAGAAAACAACAAGCAGCAATGGGAGAAAGATTATTCCAAAGCTTGTACCAACAACAGCCTATAGATCTAACCAGTGACTTCTTTAAACTGGAGCATATCCAATGGAATCAAGAAGTACCAACATATGATAAAATATGCAGAGCATGGGATATAGCTTCAAGTGACAGCACCAAAGGAGATAAAAATGACAGCACATGCGGAATCAAAGCATGTAAGTGCGGAGACTTATTTTATATTACCGACATGGTACATGGGCAATTCGGCCAAAGAACAAAAGAAATAATTAAAAATCAAGCTGCAATCGATAATGTTAATGTTCATCAAATAATCGAAACTGGTGTTGCTGCTGCAGGTAAACTATTATACCAGGAATGGAAAGACCAACTCAAAGGATATATTGTAGAACAAGCAGCACCTGTAAAAAGTAAAGTTGATAGAGCCACTCCATTACAGAATGCGATTTATGATAAAAAAGTAATTATCAATTTATCTGAAGATAATCGTGATAAGGTAATCCAAGAGTTTCGTAGTTTCCCAAATGGCAAACATGATGATATTGTAGATGCTTGTGCTCATGCTTATAATTACTTATTCAAACAAGAAAGATCAACACCTCAAGTAGGAGTAGTGTACTTATGAAGATTATTGATAATATTAAAAAGACAGTTAACAATTTACCTGGTATCCGTAGGCCTCAAGACCACAGTTTATACAATACTTTCCTAGGCAACTATGGTTGGAGTACTCGCAGGTCTGATAAACCTGCTGGAGATTTTGAAGTATACTATCAAGCATTGAACAATGTATTTGTTCATCGTTGTATTCAAGTTGAAATCGATTCATTATTAGCTACTGGATTCCAAATAAACAATCTCAATGAAGATGAAATCAACATTGCACGTACCAATTACCTATATAACTTGTTTAAGAATCCTGGAGGTTACAAATCTGAAATAACCTACCCTATATTCCATAGCCAGTACATTCGTAGTTTTGAAGGAACTGGAGATGCGTTCATTGAAGTGAACCATGAAGAATTATTCCAAACCCCAGTTCCAACAGGATTAACCTTTGTACCATCAGAACTTTTGAAATGGTATCCTGATACTGAGCAATGGGGATTCAGAACCCAAGACATCAGATATGAACCTGATGAATTAATCCATATTCATGAACCTGACATCAGACTAAAGTCAAGTAAATGGGGTATGTGTAAAATCGACAAAATAGGATTAGCCATCAGCATAATGTTCCTAGGAATGAGATACAACAAAGACATCATGGAGAACGATGGAATAGACCCTAAAGCAGTATTAAGTTTCGATAAGGATATGGATGACCAATCATTCCTCAATGAGATTAGCAGACTTTCCGCTTTGAAAAAAGAACAGAAAAAAGGCGGAACACTAGCAGTCAAAGGTGGTCAGTTCACAAGTGCTGCAGTTAACAACCGTGATATGGATTGGAACCAACTACTAGACAAATGCCGTGACATGATCATCACAGCATATGGTGCTCAACCTGCAATGGTAGGTGTAATCGAAACTGCTAACCTTGGAACAGGCAGTGGTGAAAGTCAGAAGAAAAACTTCAAAGACACATTACAAGGACGTGCTGCATTCATTGAAGGAGCATTTGAAAAAGCATTAGGTCATAATGGTTTTGATGAAATATTCCAATTCAGCGATTTGGACATTGAAGATAAATTGAATCGTGCTCAAATTGAAAATATTAGATTACAAAACGGAAGCCTAAGCATTAATGAAGTTAGATCTACTTATGGTGAGCAGCCTGTTGCTTGGGGTAATGTTCCTATGAATTATCAGAATTATGCCTTAACCCCTAACTTGTTGAATCCTACTATGATAGAACCATTAGGGGGTAATGATTTAGAAAAATCCATAAGGACAGTTCAGAAATACAAATCACATCTATACTCATCTGATATAATTAACTATAAAGGAGTCTAAGAAAAATGGATTGGATAAAAATTCCATTCTGCAAATCATTAACTCCTGAAGAAACCCAATACCTCAAATCATTATTGGAAGGATTTGATAGGCAACTTGAAGTTGTTGCTGAATATATTGGGAGCACTGAATTTGCAGAACTGCAACAAATGAATCAGATGCAAATAGATGCATTCTTCCGCAATAGTGGAATCAGAGGCAAACTCAACGAACTAATAGAATACAATGCTAATGACAGTGAAGATTTCATTAGGCAATTCTACAAAATGGGAAGCCAATTAGGATATGATGAAATTGGAGGATTATTAGCTTACACTCAAGCTGATAGAATTGCATTATACAATCTGACAAAATATAATTTTGACCTTGTTACGAACGTGAATGCCGAACTTAGAGAAGGGATCCGTGAGGTGATATTCAATGCAGTTGCTGCTGGTGATGGTTACCAGGTAACTATGAGAAACCTCATGGAATTACCTTTAACCCCAATTAACAACAACATTAGTGTTCGTACTAGAGCGGAGATGATTGCAAGAACCGAACATGCAAGGGCAGTTAATACAGGAACTTTACAGGCTTATGCTAATTATGGCATACAGGAAGTTGAAGTTATTACTGTTGGGGATAATCTTGTTTGTGATGATTGTTTAGATGCTGAGGAGAATAATCCTCATTCTTTACAGGAAGCTCAATCATTATTACCTATGCATCCTAATTGCCGTTGCAGTTTTGCTGCTGTAGTGGAATCAGCAGAAGACATGCCATTACAGGACAATCCTCCTGTTATGGATTTAACAGATTAATTGTCATTTCTCTACCTTGAGAATACTTGACCTGGAATGTCATTAAACTTATCCCCTACCTTGATTTTAGAACCTAAAATTTTCGTGCCTTTTTTTGGACAATCGAAGATATACCTCCTTTTTTAGTAAGAAAGAGATGGATTATTTTTTGTTGGGGGGATTCTTTTTTCTTAAAAAGAAAATCCTTAAAAAAAGAGATGAAAGAAAGTGTTGTTTCATCACTTCATTACATTTTTTCCGCCTTTAATTTTAAACCTCATTATTTTTTTTTAAAGGATTCTATTTTAGAAAAATAATCCCCCCCATATAATCCGCCTTTAACCCTAAAAGGAGACAATTGGGGATGGAAAATTAAGGAGGAAGAAAACAGTATAATGGAGCCAGATTTAATGAAAAAAGAATTTAAGGTTTATTCTCCATTAACCAACAAGAGTGTTGATAAATTCATCACAAAAAATGATGAAGGCCCAGACAGTGAAAGAATACTTCTTGAAGGAGTAGCTTCCACTACATCAAGAGACCTTCAAGATGAAATAGTGTCAAGTAAAGCTATTGACTCAATGGCCGAACAAGCAAAAGACCTCAACATACATGGTGACCATTGGTACGGCCTTGAAGATGTGATAGGAGCAATCAAAGAATCCACTGTAACTGACAAACAGTTACACATCAAGTTTCTTATCACAAAAAGACACACACCTGACATAAAAGACCTCCTTGAAACTGGTGTCCGTTTAGGATTATCCATTGGAGGTTATGTCACAGATTATGATGAGAAAAACCGCATAATAAATGCTATTGAATTACATGAAATCAGTTTAACAGCAATGCCTGCTAACTGGGACACTTTCGGAACAGTTACAACAAGCAAAGGCCTAGTTGAATCTAACTGCCTTACTGGTGCATGTTATGAAATTGTGAAAACATTAGATGGAGTTAAAAATATGACTACCGAAGAAACAATGATGACTAAAGCAGACGAACCTGAAGAAGAAGTTTCAGGTTTAACCCAAGACCAAGTCATTGAATTGATTAACGAGTACATGGCTGAAAAAGAAGAAACTATCGCCACCGAAATAACTGAAAAAGTAGAAGCTCAGTTAGAAGCTATAGTTGAAGCTAAAGTACAAGAGTTAACCAACAATGAACCAGCTGAAGAGGAACCTGCAGATGAAACCAAAGCAGACCCTCCTGAAGAAGAAGAGGAGGAGGAAGTTCCTGAAGAAGAACCTGAAGAAGAAACTAAAAGTTTCTCCCCTGAAATGATTACTGACGCAATCAACAAAGGTATTGCAGAATATTTCAATGATGACTTTGTAGACAAAGTTGCAAGTAAAATGTTCACCAACTTGGATCAAACCAGAACCACTGAGGGTTCCAAATTTGAACAATACAAAAAATTAATGCAAAATGAAACAACAGATGTCGAACCTGTTGAAAAATCAACTTACTCTACAAAAGAAACTGCTGAAATCTTACTTAAAAAACAACAAGCAGCTAACCCAATAATGGCCGCTGCAATGAAAAACTTACAATAAAAAAAAATATTTTACTACGGAGCTGATTAATAATGCCTGAAGAATTTACAATGGATGACATTGTCTCCAAAATCGCAACTCAATCCGCTGAGTTAAATGAATTGAAAAAAACTTTCCAACAAGTTTCAGATTATCCTAATTCAATGCAAATTGAATATAGTGATGTGTTGAAAACTAAAACCTTTGAAAAAGCACCTTTCCTCAGATTCCTTGAATCCAAAGGTCAAGTGTTTGATGGTAAAGCTGCACTTGCAGGTTACTTTGCAGAAACTCCTGGTAACAGTGATGTTGCATTCATCGATGAACTTGATGACATTCCTGCAGCAAACGCTGAATCCATTAGTGAAGTAACCAGTAAAATGAAAACTATTGTTGCACCTATTGAAGTATCTATGATGGCTCAAATGGGTAACTGGAACCTTGACTTGTTACAAAGGTATCAAGACAAAAAATTCATCGAAGTAAACAACAAAACCGATGAAGCAATTCTTGAAGGTTACGGAACTGCAGCTAAAAAAGATTTCAAAGGTATCACTCGTTCAATTACCACTCACACTGAAGACTTGAATGGTGCACCTATTACTGAATCTGTTATTGATGATATGTTAGAAGATATCCACAATGATGGTGGTAACCCAGATTGTATTGTATGTTCTTATGGTGTTGCTAAACAATTAAAAGCAATTGTCGCACCATACCGTAGGTACAATGATAAAATCGATATTGGTTTAGGTCACAGAGTAACCAGTTATGAATCTATGTTTGGAACTGATATTCCTATTCTTGTTGATGGAAACTTTGACACTACTAATGGTGATACTTTAGCAATCATTGATTCTTCTACTATTGAAGTTAGAAGATTAATGCCACCTACATTAATCACTGATTTACCAGTTAACAAACTCGCTTATAAAAATGTTATTGCTACTTTCTTAACTACTCAAAACATTGGTGAGTTCCACGATGGTTTAATTACTGAAATTGGCAGTGAAGAACCTGAACAAAACGATGGATAATCTTAAAGTTTAACTAGATTATTCCATTCCCTTTTTTATATTTTTTTTAAATGGTGTGATTAGAATGACAGTCCCTACAAAAGTAAAAAGAGAATTAGCAGCAAGTCCTTCCACCGTTAGTCTTGCAGATTTCCTTGAAGTCATTGAATCTGAAGGATATGATGATACTGAAATTCAAGGGAAAGTATCTGCTTTAGAAACTGCTGTTGGAAGTTCATCTGAGGGTTTAGTTCATGATGTTGCAGACATTGCAGCGTACATCGCTGAAATATTAACTGCAAATAGTTTAACTGACCCAAGAGCAAATACAACCCCTGACACTCCAGGGGAAACCTAAAAACTTTTTTATAAAAATTAATTTTTTTTGGAGGCAACTTAAATGGCTTTAATTACAGTTGAAGAATTAAAGAAACAATTAACACTACAGAACGTTACATTTGACTTGTCTGATGAAGACCTTGGGTTGCTTCTCACAAATGTTACAAACGAACTAATAGGTAATACTAATGTTCCAATTACTCCTACAAATCACAAGAGCATAATTCGTGATTTCAAAGGGGATTTATTGGAGCTTGATTATTATCCTATCCGAAGTATTACTTCTTTGAAAATTGGATCTAAAACTTTAACTAATGATGATTATATTCTTGATGATGCTCTTGGCATAGTGTATTTCAAATCAAATTTGAGTGGGATGTTAGTGGTTGAGTATTGTTGTCAGATTTCTGATGATGATATAAGTAATATTGTTAATCCTTTACTTTTTGACATTATCCAATATAGGTTAAGCACTAATTTCACTACAGATGGTGTTGTATCTTCTGTTAAAGAAGGAGATGTGAGTGTTAATTATGACACTAATTCAAGTTTAGGTAGTTTAATTCAAGGAAGAATTAAGGATTTGAAAAGCCGTTACTCAATCAGAATCAAGGTGTTATAATTATGGTATTCTTCCCAAATCAAAACCTCGAACTATTTGAGTATACAGAAACATCAGAACTTAACGCCTACCTTGAACCTAAAAAAGAATACACATACACAGCAACAATTCCTTGTGATTTCCAAGCAATGAACCCAAACGATTCCCTACGAGAATTCGGAGAAGTATTAACAGACACTTATAAAATCTACATAGACCAAAAAGTGGAAGTTAACCCATCAATGATTCTACGAATCGAAGGGCAGGAAGATACTTACGAAATACTAGGAACACCAATTGACAATAACCATCTGCTTCCTGTGAAACACAAAAAGATAGTTGTCAGGAAACAACGCAAACCAACACTTGTTAAAACACCAGTAGTGGATGTGGTAACTAATGATTGATATTAGCGTGAAAATCAACCCTGATTTCTACAAAGAAACTTCAAAAGAAATTGTATCACAATGTGTGGCCAATACAATACGCAACACTACACTTGAAGCTGAAAAAAGATGCAAAGAAAAAGCACCTTACAAAACAGGAGCTTTAAAAAGAGGACATTCAAGTGAAATATCTTCTGAAGAAGGCAAAGTCAGAAACAGTATGAATTACGCTGTTTACGTTGTTCATGGTACAAGTAAAATGGAAGCTAGAAACTACCCTTTACAAGTAGCTAATGAATTAAGCAGCGAAAAGTACATGAGTAACTCAATGAAAACAGAACTACGTAAAAATGGAGTGGTTGAATGATTAAACCTATGCGTGCTTTAATTAAAACGCTTCAAGGCAAAATCATTTTAGATGATGGTACTGATGTAAGGATAGTGAAAAGGGACTACCCTATTGATAAAACTCCTTGCATTACAATTGATAATAGTGGGGGTACTGCAATTATCAACAAACACATTACCAACAAAGACTACCCCATCCCTAACGATCATCCACAGAACAAAATAAGTTTACAGGAACTGTTAGAAGGTTACGATGTTATCGTAATGGCCGTATATTACAATATAGATTGGGAATATTATTGGATACCTGTTAACCAGGTCAAATCTTTAAGGGACTTGAACGGAGCTCTCAAAAACCTCAGAATAATAGATGAGGAAGCCGACTATGAAACATACACTAGTTCCTCAGACGATAGTGTCCTGACTAGAGAACAACAAGAAGACCTAATTGGGTTAGCAGTGGGGAAATTCATTGATTTAAACACTGTTGAATACATGCTTCTACCTGATAGAAGCATCCCTAAAATTTCCCAACAAGTTATCAGGGAAGAACGGAACATTACCCTAGACTTGAACATATGGTGTGATGATGAAGACCAAAGAGATGAAATCACAGAAAAAATCTCAGAAATTTTCTACCAGATACAATCAGATCACTACACTTTCTGCCAACAATATGATAATGGGAATTGCACATACCTAAACACTCCCTGCAAAGTAGACAATACAACTGCAAGGGGTATTAAAAACCAATGCCCAAAACCACAAGAATATCATTACAAGAACCTATTTAATGCTTATGATATTATACGAGCAAGCTTCGATGTTGCTCCAGCATTTATTTTAGATGATTTAACTACTACCCCACCTGTATTGAGAAGTATTATCAGAGTCTCTTTCAGTTACTATGAATACTATAACATCGGTGGTGCAGTCAGTGAAAACTTACATGTCGATGAGGCTTTATTATGACAAAGACCAAAAAGAAAAAAGAAACTCCTGAGGATAAATTCACATTAGTGGAATTAGTACAGTCTTCTGATATGCACTACCCTTTAATTATAATGAATTTATCTCGTGCAGGATTATTACAACAATACGAAGAAGAAAAACAAGCACAAGGAATAGATGATCTAACTCCATCTATGACTGAAGCTGAATTTAACAAAATAATGGAGGCTTAAAAACTATGCCTATTACAAAAAAACCTGGTGTATATTTTAACGAAACTACTGAATACGAACTACAAGGAAACGGTGGTAAAATCCCAGTATTCATAGGTAAAACTGGAAACACTGCTGCAACAGGGTATAAAGTAGATGGTACTCAAATTTTACAATTCGCAAAGTATAGTGAAGCTAACAGAACTATTGCGAATGGTGGAATCGGAACTGACCCTACCACTAATCCTTTACTTGCTGTCTTGAAAGATTTCTTTGAAGAAGCAGAAGTAAAATCTAGCGAAGACATTGGTATCCCATATGTTTATGTTATTGATGTTGGTGCAGGAACCTCAAAAAATGTTTGGTTAGAAGCATTAACAACCGCTAAAACAAAACGTGATGCTATTGTTGAAGTGTATGTGGGGGCAGAAAACATTAGTGATACTGGATACACTTTCCCTGATTTCATCAATGCAGCATACGCAAGTATCAGTACTGAAACCGCAAACCTTAACCTTAGAACTGGATTCACCACTAAAGCAGATGCAACCGATGCACAATTAATCGCTTTAAACCCAAGTTCAGGTGGAATTTTAAAATCCAGAATCGGTATCATCGAACCATTACTCTTTGGTAAACATATAGCAAGAATCTGCTGCACACCATATTACATTGAACCTGGTTTTATACCATTCCGTACTGTTGAACCAGGAACATTCA
>JAEIGA010008314.1_pt1 | contig 15723 bp, 12 predicted proteins | sample 9270691 | NCBI WGS metagenome assembly JAEIGA01 (sample SAMN17057246, study PRJNA624740) | gut metagenome | biome: biome; isolation source: fecal sample | host: Bos grunniens | place: China: Xizang | collected 2019
GAAGGCGACGTGGCAATCTCCTGCGGGATGTACGGCGGTCCAAGTCCGCACAGCGTCATCCCGAGGGAGCGAGAGCGACCGTGGGGATCTTTTTATGGGCGATCAATCGTGAGAATAATTCTCCGATAAAAAGATTGCCACGTCGGTTGCCATGCAACCTCCTCGCAATGACGAATTAGGAATTAAAAAATTGTGAATTGTGCATTGTAAATTGCCCCCTCTCCCTCTCAAAAAACTCGGCCGAACTCCGAAGAGCCCGGCCGATCCTGATCGATTCGCCAATTTTTATTGCACAATATAAACCGAACGATAATAGCGCAACTTGTTCTTCATGGTATCATTCCTTACCTCATCCCACACGAACAGATTGGGCCCAAGTGCTCGAAGCGTACGTTCTATCACGACCTCATCTCCATCGTTATAGGTAAAGGCTGTGGTCAACACTCGACTCATGGGATCGAAGTTCCACGTTCCGTTCACCTCGAACTGATTATCGGGCGGAGCTAGGGCTGTTACCGTATAACGCCGCACAACCGTTCCATCCGCCGTAAAGGTGTAGTAATCGGGGGCCATTCCGTCGACTTGCATATTACCAAAGCCATAGGGAATATTGTCAATTTCGCTCCAGGAGGGTTTATACTCCACATAAGCCCATTGCCTAAACTCTTTGCCGATAAGATGGTACACGACCGTTGTAGGTTCATAATCCCCATAGTTCCCCAAAATAGCCTGCATTTGAGTTTCGGTGTCATACCTCAACTTCAATTGAGGGTCTGTCTCTTCATTCTTGTTGCACGCCACTCCCAACAAGAAAAGCATGCTGATAAAAAATAACCTTTTCATAGTGTAGGAATTTTTAGTTAATATATATATACACCTTGGCGGTGATGGTATTCGGGAGGGTGGCGTTTGAGGCCCTTTTTCGGGCTTTCTTTACTGCAAATTTACGCAATAAAAAAACCATCTCCAAATTTTCGGCGAAAAAAAATCTTACAAGAGCGTGAAAATGGGGTCTGATTTTCAATGAGTTACAAAGGTGTCTCCAAAAAAAATCTTACAGAGCAAAAATTTACGCATTGACACTTGGAAAAATTACCTAAAAAAAGAGAAATATTCGCGCATCGGGAGGCAATATTGCCCAATGGACGAAAGATGCTTCCGCTTTTGCCAAAAATAGGCATTTATGCTACTTGCCAAATCCATAATTTTTACGACCTTTGCCAAGGAGAAATTATTTTTAACAAAAGAATAGCATGAAGAGATTTTTTACCCTTTTGATCCTTTTCGTATTTTATGTAATTGGGGCCCGAGCGCAGGAACTCAGCCAGGAGCAACAGATCGAGGCCCTCAATGCCCGCCTCACGGAGCTTGAGCAGAAGAACGAAAAGCAGAATGCCCGCAACGAAAAGTGGGGCAAGATCGTGGAGAAGTTGCCCCAAGTAGGGGGTTTTGCCAAGATGACCTACAAATGGAACGATGCCGGCACCTCGAACTTCAACATCAACTATGTGCGTGTATGGCTCTTTGGCGACATCTCGCGCCAATTCGACTACCGCGTACAGGCTGAGTTCGCCAAACCGAAACTCATTGATGCCTACCTGCGATGGAAGCCCACCGAGGCCTTCAACATTCAGTTTGGTCAGTTCCATGTCCCCTTCTCGTTGGAGGGCCCGCTGAACCCCACCAAGTGGGAGACGATCGAGACGGCCAAGGTCGTAGACGAGATCACCGGCCTGCCCGACACCCGCGACCTGGGTGTGGCCTTCTACGGTAAATTTCTCAAGGCCAAAGACGACCACTTCTTCTTCGACTACAGCGTGGGTATCTTCCAGGGCGAGGGCAAGAACACCGACGACAAGAACAAGTCAAAGGATGTGATCGGCCGCCTGAAGTTCTTCCCCATCAAGGAGCTCTGCCTGACGGGATCCTACAGCTACGGCGAGCGCGGCGAGGAGTATATCCGCAACCAGCGCGCCGCAGCCGGTGTGGAGTACCAGGGCAAAGCCTTCTCGCTCCGCTCGGAGTACCTCTGGCACCAGCAGGGCAACGGCGACCAGGCGATCAAGAACGACGGTTGCTATGTGGTTGCCGCCTACAAGATCAAGGATTTCACCCCCTCGTTGCGCTACAACTTCTACAACCAGCAGGTAGGGGCCTCACACCTCGAGCAATCGGACTATGTGATCGGAGTAAACTACTCGCCCGTGAAGTTTGTCAAACTTCAACTCAACTACACCCTGACCACCTACTCGGAGCGTACAATGAAAAATCTGAACACGATCGGCTTTGCCGCCATCGCCATGTTCTAAATAGGTAAAACCTCAAAAAAAGATAGGATATGAGTAACCTGATGAAAAAACTGCTGGTCGAGGACTGGGTGGTGGTGATGCTCTCCATCCCTCTGCTGATCCTGGCCGCCTGCGGATCGTATCTTCCCACCATTTCGATCCCCTCGGACATGAGCGACCCCTCGTCGTGGGGCAAAATCGCCATGCTCTTTATCATTGCTCTGGCCACCCTCTTTGCCGGCAACAAACTCCTGAGTCGCCCGATGAAGGGGATGTTGCGCTCGTTCATCGTGGTCTTCATCATCGCCGCCTTGGCTATGTGGATCGGATCGAACAAGTTCATCAAGTCGGAGTTGGGACTCGAGCCCGTCTTCTTCTCGGTGATCTTCGGTCTGATCATCCGCAACGCCTACCATATCCCCGAGTGGCTGAAGCCCGCCATCCAGAGCGAGTTCTACATCAAGATCGGTGTCGTGTGCCTCGGTGCTACGATCATGATCAGCGACGTACTGAAGTCGGGTGCCACGGGTCTGATGCAGGCTCTGATCATCGTAACGATCGTCTGGTTCTTTGCCTACATCGTCTCGCGCAAACTCTTCAAGGTGGAGCGCGCCACAGCCATGACCCTCTCGAGCGGCGTTACGATCTGCGGCGTTTCGGCCTGCATCACGGCCGCCGGTGTGGCTGGCACGGAGAAAAAGAGCCTCTCCTACATCGTATCGGTGGTGCTCATCGTCGTGGTTCCGATGATCTACCTGATGCCCTGGTTGGCCGAGCGCATCGTACCGATGCTCACGGACGACGTGCTGATTCAGCAAGAGATCGCCGGTGCCTGGATTGGAGGTACGATCGACACGACCAGTGGCGTGGCCGCCTCGTCGGAGATGGCCTTTGCCCACATCAGCGACCAGGCCAACAAGATCGCCGTGATCGTAAAGGCTACGCAGAATGTACTCATCGGCGTAGTGGCCTTCTTCATCGCCTTGTACCTCTCGACCAAGGGGGAGGGAGGCAGCAAGCAGCGCCCGTCGCTGAAGATCGTTTGGGACAAGTTCCCGAAGTTCATCCTTGCCTTCGTGGTGGCTTCGCTCCTCTTCTCGATGCTCAAGGAGGCCGATCTGCTAACCCTCAATGCCAAGGGCAAACTGATCGAGACCTCGCTCGCCAAGACCTTGTCGACCCTCTTCTTCTCGCTGGCGTTTGTCTGCATCGGATTGGATACACGCCTCAAGGAGATCGTCTCGAAGGAGAACCGCTCGACGCTCTACGCCTTCCTAACGGCCCAGTGCTTCAACATCGTGGCCACATTCCTGGTCGCCTGGCTCTTGTTCGGTGTAGTGAAACCCACCTTCGGCTGGTAAGCCACAGCACATTCACCCAAACAAAAGAGAAGAAAGGTTTCGATTTCGACCTTTCTTCTCTTTTCTTTCTTACCCAATTACTACTGATGCAATAATTTTAGTTTCCCTTTTTGGGAGCTTCGCTCCGTTGTTTTTTTGAAATATGCTTTTCGTGTAAACACGACAGCATATTTCAAAAAAAACCACCACCTAAAGGTGGCCAAAAGGGAAACAAAAATTGGGACATTTAATTTGTCGTCAATTCACTAAAATATAAAAATATTGACATTCCCCCTAAATCCCCCTTTGAGAAAGGGGGACTTGTCGTGGCGATAAATCGCCACTCCTAATTACAGCTCTGGAGGGTGAAGCAGAAACAATTTTCAAATCAAAAAACACAAATCGAGAAGCAATGATTTCGTTTATATTAGCTTAGTGAATTCTTTGTTAAATTTATTGCATCAGCAGTATTACCCTATAGGAGATCCACGACTCAAGAGAGCTTCTTCAGGTCGCGGGACTCCTTGAGGCGTTTCGATAGCGGAAACCGGAGCGTCGAATCGGCCGGAATCTCGCCGCGAAGGCGCATCGCCTCGACCGTGGAGCGGACATAGGCTTCGATGCGCCGATGGAGCCGGCGATAGAGCCAACACTCGGTGTAGTTGTCGTTGTCGAGCAGCACATCGCGGATCGAACGCTGGGCATTTCGGTAGTTGCTCATCTCGTTGTTGAAGGCCACGCCCCGCTTCTTCGAGGATTGAATCTTCTCGATCGACATCCGCCGCAGCTGCTCGCATACGGTCTGCAGGAGCACCATCACCACATGATCCAGGAGCGTATGGCCGTGCATAAAGAGGTAGGTATTGTCGGGGCGCAGGCCGCGCTCCGAGAGTTCGGCCCCATAAGCCACCACCTTGTCGGCCATCTCGGGATATTTCGTCTCGAGGCGTTTGCAGGAGCACTCCACCTGGCGCGAGAGCCAGTCGAGGGTCGCCTGCCCGTTGTCGCGCAGATCGAGGTAACCGAGGCGCACCGTATTCTTGAAATCGACCAGCGGAAAGAGATGCGGCACATCCTCACGAGCCGAATAGACATACCACAAAAAGGCGGGATAGATCCGACACGAGTACTCGGCCATGAACCGAACGAAGTCGAAGATGCGCGTATCGTTCTTGGTCGCCTTGACACAAACATTGTGAAGCGTCTCGGCGTAACAGAGAAAATTCTCGGTGGCGTAGGCAAAAGTGTGAAACAGAAAGGGTGAACCATTGACCTGTTGCGACTGCTCGGTGGCCCCCTGCATCAAATAGTCGAAGTCGGCATCCATGCAGAGTAAGAGCTCCTCTCCGGCCGAGGGTAGCATACTGAGAAGCACCTTTTTGCCCTTGGGCAGATCCTCGCGGTTCGGCACCGAGATCTCGAAACGAAGGTAGGGATTCTGAAATTGATCGAAGATGGATCGCCAAAAAGAGACGTCGTCATACCCCTCAACAAAGACGCGGACGAGGCGTTTTTGCGACAAATCAGGTAGGGGCGGCGGAAGTTCACCCTCCGCGGCACGGCGCCAAAAGGGCACCAATTTTCGCAATTTTTTTATAAATTCGCCACTCATCGCTCTACAAAGTTAATATTTTTCGTACATTTGTGCAAAATAGGGCGTAAAAATCGCCCGCAAGAGAGAGATCAGCGACAAAAACGAACCAAAATACCATGGATAACGACTGGAAAGCCCGCCTGGGCATGGTCTATTCGACCAACCCCGACTTTCAATACCAAACCGACGAGGAGCCCGAAGCCGAAACCCTGCCCCCCGCCCAACAAGACCTGCGCGTTTGGCTCGACCGCAAACACCGCGCAGGCAAGGTAGCCACCCTCGTCAAAGGGTTTGTCGGCCGTGAGGAGGATCTGCAGACTTTGGCTAAATTGTTGAAGACCAAATGCGGTGTGGGAGGCTCGGCCAAGGAGGGCGAAATCCTGATCCAAGGCGACCACCGCGACCGCGTGGTGGAACTTCTGCTCAAGGAGGGCTATAAGTGCAAGAAGGCCGGAAGCTGAGTTCCAATTTCAAAATTCGAAATTCAAAATTAGGTTGCACTGCCCCCCCGATTAGGAATAACCCTTGACCGATTTGAACCGTTTTACCCGCATACTCCTACTGCTCTTCGTTGCGCTGCTGGCCGAACGAGCCTCGGCACAATACTACACCTGGGGAGCCGATCCCATGGGGTTGAAGTGGCGTTCGATGAAGAGCGACCAGGTGCGGATCATCTACCCCGACACGGCCTCCTCCTACGCCGCTCGCACCCTCTTCACCGTGGAGCAGGTCAGCCCCTACATCGGCTACGGATTTCGCCACGGCCCGATGCGTATCCCCTTTGTGATGCACCCCGAGAACTTTCAGTCGAACGGATTGGTGATGTGGCTCCCGAAGCGTGTGGAGTTCCTTACCTCCCCCGCCATCGAGAGCTACTCGATGCCCTGGTATAAGCAACTCACTGCCCACGAATACCGCCACGCCGTACAGTACAACAACCTGAACCAAGGGGTGATCAAAGGGTTGAGCTACCTGCTCGGCCAGCAGGGATCGACCGTCGGTCTGCTCTTTCTTCCCATCTGGCTCATAGAGGGCGATGCCGTGATGTCCGAGACCGAGATGTCGTCGTTTGGTCGCGGTCTGCAACCCTCCTTCACGCTCGAATACCGCGCCTTGGGTCGCGATATGTTGCGACAAAAGAACCCCGACAAGTGGTTCTGCGGCTCCTTCATCGACTTCATCCCCGACCACTACCAATTGGGTTACCAAATCGCAGCCTACTCCTACAACCGCTACGACGAAAACATTTGGGACAAGGTGGCCTGGTACGGCGTGCGCAACCCCTATGTGATCTTTACAATCAGCACCGCCCTGAACAAGTTTTATGACACGAGCGTTCGAAAACTCTTCCGCGAGACCTTCGAGGAGCTGAACGACTATTGGGACTCGCTTCCCAAAGCCAACCCCACAGCCACCCCCATCCATGCTCTTCCCCATCGCAACTACACCCGCTACCAATGGCCCACCGAGGTAAACGATAGCACGGTCATCGCCCTCAAGTCGGCCCTAAACCGCCCGGCACGCTTTGTTCGGGTAAATATACACTCCGGCCGAGAGCAAAAGATGTCCTACACGGGCCACCTCTCCACACGCCCCATGCTGGGCGAGAACGGCCGCCTTTGGTGGACCGAATACCGCCGCTCGCTTCTCTTCGAGCAACGAGTCAATTCGCGCCTCTGCTACCTCGATCTATGCAGCGATCGGCCTCGCACGGTCAAGGGGGTACGCAACGCCCTCTACCCCACCCCCACCGACCGCGGCATCGGCTGGATTGAGTACACCCCCGACGGCCGCTACACGCTCGTCGTTCGGGAGGAGGAGCAAAACCAACGGCTTGCGGTACCCTGGTTTAAGGAGGTGCACGGCCTGGCCTGGGACAACTTCACGCGCCAATTCTACCTACTGATCACCGACGACGACGGCATGTCGATCGCCACCTTCACCCCTGCAGGCGAATTCGAACCGATCACCCAAGGCAACTATGTCACGCTGAGCAACCTGCAAGCTCGCGACGGAGTCCTCTACTACGGCTCGATCCGTTCCGGCAAGGACGAAGCCCACAGCCTCGACCTACGAAATCGTCGCGAATATCGCCTCACCGAGTCCGAATACGGAGCCTTCTTCCCAATCCCCGTGGGCGACTCCACCCTTTTGGTGGGAGACTACACGCGCTTGGGATACCGCCTGGCTGCACAACCCCTCGCCACCCGATTCGAGAGTCCGAGCGGGAGGCTGCCCCGCAACCTGGTCAATCCGCCCCGCAAGCGTTGGGAGGTGATCAACCTCGACACGGTGCGCTTCGAGGCTCGCGACTCGGTGCACCTCAGCGAAAGACACCGCAGCAAACGCTACCGCAAAGGATTAAATCTCTTTAAGTTGCACAGTTGGATGCCGATGTCAATGAATCCTTTCGACTTGGTAGAGGAGCAAAACGTGGCAATCAACTGGGGTGTAACTCTCCTCTCGCAAAACCTCCTCTCGTCGACCGAGGCCTTCTTCTCGTGGGGCTACAACCTGACCCAGGGATCGCTCTTCCAACTCGGACTACGCTACTACGGTTTGGGGCCCACGATCGAAATTGCGGGCTCCTACGGAGGTACGCAAAGCATCTACTCCTTGGCACAGTTCAACCCCGCCACCAATAAGATCGAGAGCCAGGCCATCCCGGAGCTCGACAAATACTACTCGTTCTCGGCCGGCATCCGCTTCCCGTTCTACTTTGCCCGGGGTTACCACACGCGCCAACTCTCCTTATCGGCCGTCTGGAACTACACGAACGGCTTGGTGGCCAACCTCGAAGCGATTCGCTACAACGACATCACGGGGATCATCTCAAACATCGGGGTCATCGGCTACAGCGAGGGGTTGCACAAACTGCAATTCGGCATCGGCTATGCCGATCAGGTGCAAACCTCGCCGCGTGAGTTCGCCCCACGCTGGGGTTATGTACTCAATGCCGACTACGCCATGAACCCCTCGAATGGCTCGTTCAGCGACCTGCTCTCGTTCTACGGCCGCTTCTACCTGCCGGGTATCACCCGTCCCCACTCGCTGATGGTGGCCCTGAACTACCAAACCTCGCTCGGAGGCTTCCAAACCCCCAACGGCCAGGCGATGCTGACCTATAAATCGACCCGCCTGATCCCCCACAGCTACTCCGCAGGGGCGATTCGCAGCGATAACTACTTTGCCACCTCGATCCACTATCAGTTGCCGATTTGGTACCCCGAAGGGGGTATCCCCTCGGTGATTTTCTTCCGACGCCTGCGGTTGAATGTCGGCTTCGACTATGCCCACTACCGCATCGGGCACGATTGGATGCACCTGCATGCCTACGGAGGCGACCTGCTCGTCGACTTCAACCTCTTCCGCCAGCCCGATTCGGCCACTTCGACCCTCAAATTCTCGCTCTACAAGCCCAAACACGGCTCACTCTGGTTCGGTGCAGGGATCGGACTGCCATTCTAACCCTAAACACTTTATCCTCCAAAAACAAACCACACGAAGCCGGAATCGGCCGACTACCCAAAAATAGAAAGGGGGGGGATCTCGACTATTCACACAATAAATTCACCCTGAAAAAAGTTCTCTTTAAGAGGGCTAATATTCAAGAATATTAGGCAGGGAGTAAAATAATTTTGAATTTTGAATTTTGAATTTTGAAATTTCACTACCTTTGTCCCAAATAACCCTTTCAAAATAAGGAAATGGCAGAAACTAACAAACCGACAAAAAGACGAAACTATATTTGGCTCTGGCTCGTGATCTTCACCCCCGTGGCTTTGGGGCTGGGCATGTTACTCCTGACGGCCCTCGGAGCCTTCGGTCGCATGCCCTCGTTCGAGGAGCTCGAAAACCCGAAGAGCAATTTGGCCACCGAGATCTACTCCGAGGATGGCAAGGTGCTCGGCACCTTCTTCGTGCAGAACCGCTCGCATGTACAGTATGCCGACCTCTTCCCGAGCGATCCCGAGAAGGCACTCACCCTCGACGGACACCAAGTTCCCCCCATCGTAGCCGCACTGATCGCCACCGAGGATGTGCGTTTCCGCAACCACTCGGGCATCGACCTCCGCTCGTTGATGCGTGTGGGTGTGAAGACCATCCTGCTGAGCAACGCCTCGCAGGGCGGTGGTTCAACCATCACCCAGCAGTTGGCCAAGAACCTCTTCCCGCGCGACACGGTGCGCCACCGCTCGAAGGCCGCCCGCATGACGAAACTCGTACAGGCGAAGTTCAAGGAGTGGATCACTGCCCTGAAATTGGAGTACAACTACACGAAGGAGGAGATCGCCGCCATGTACCTGAACACGGTGGCCTACGGCTCGAATGCCTATGGTATCAAGTCGGCCGCCACGACCTTCTTCAACAAATCGCCCGAGGAGCTCAACATCCAAGAGGCGGCCGTACTTGTGGGCGTAGTGAACGCCCCGACGCGCTACTCGCCGGTACGCAACCCCGAGAGCGCCCTGAAGCGTCGCAACCTGGTAATCTCGCGCATGGCGGTGGCGGGAGCCATCTCGAATAGAGAGAGGGATTCTCTCTCGGCCCTTCCGATCACGCTGAACTACAAACCCGTATCGCACAACGAGGGGCAGGCCACCTACTTCCGCGAGATGTTGCGCCTGGTGATGAATGCCGAGCGCCCCTCACGCCGCCAATTCTACAACGAGTGGGATTATATTGAGGCCTGCCGCGAGTACGACGAGAACCCGATCTACGGTTGGTGCTTGAAGAACAAGAAGGCCGACGGCACCCCCTACAACATCTACCGCGACGGATTGAAGATCTATACCACGGTCAATTCACGCATGCAGCAGTATGCCGAGGCGGCCGTACAGAAACAGATGGAGGAGGTGATTCAACCCCAGATGGAGCGTCAATACAAGGCAACCAAGGTGCTGTTCCAGGATACCGAGCGTGAGGATCGCGAGAAGATCATGCAGCAGGCGATCCGCTACTCGGATCGTTACCGCGAGATGTCGGAGGCGGGAGCCACCCGGGAGCAGATCCTGGCCTCGTTCGACAAGCCCTGCCCGATGAAGGTCTTTACCTACAAGGGCGAGCGCGACACGGTGCTCACCCCCCGCGACTCGATCCTCCACCACAAGCGTATCCTTCGCGCCTCGTTCGTGGCGATGGATCCCCGCACGGGAGCCGTCAAGGCCTATGTGGGCGGCCCCAACTTCCGCTATTTCAAGTACGACATGGCCAAGCAGGGTAAGCGTCAGATCGGCTCGACGATCAAGCCCTTTATCTACACCTTCGCCATCGACCACCTGGGGCTCACCCCCTGCACCCCCGTACCGAATCTTCCCGTCTCGATCGAGACGGCCGTAGGTACGGCCTGGACCCCCAAGGAGGCGGGCAAAGTGGAGCAGCTGGGCGAACTGCACCCCCTGTATTGGGGTCTGGCCCTGAGCCGCAACAACTACTCGGCCTGGATCATGAAGCAGGCCAAGCAGCCCGAGGCCGTAGCCGACTTCATCCACAACATGGGTATCCGCAGTTTCATTGATCCGGTGCCCGCCATGTGCGTCGGCACCTCGGAATCGAATGTCTACGAGATGGTTTCGGCCTTTTCGACCTTTGCCAACGAGGGCGTACACACCGACCCGATCTTCGTTACGCGCATCGAGGATCGCCAGGGCAACCTGATCGCCAGCTTCATCCCCCAATCGCAGGATGCCATCTCGGACGACACGGCCTATACGATGCTGACAATGTTGCAAAAGGTGGTAACCAACGGTACAGCCTCGCGCCTGCGCTACGCCTACGGCATGGAGGGGGTGGAACTCGGAGGCAAGACCGGCACCTCGCAAAAGAACCGCGATGCCTGGTTTATGTGTGTAGCCCCGAAGTTGACCATGGGAGCTTGGGTCGGTGGTGAGGATCAGTCGGTACACCTCTCCTCGCGAGGCGAGGGCGGCGTGGTAGCCCTGCCAATCGTGGGCGACTTCCTCCAAAGGGTCCACAACGACGGCACCCTCGGTATCTCGCGCAGCGATATGTTTGTCCGCCCGACCAACCCCTACCGCCTCGACTGCTCGACCGAAGAGATTCAAGCCGAGTTTGGCGATGAAGAGTCCGAGGACGAGTTCTTCGAATAGTGGAAGAGAGAAGAGATTGCCCAAATTTGGAGCAAAGAGATAACAAAGTATAACAAAAGAAAAAGATATAATTCGTATGAAAATAGCCATTGTAGGCGCCAGCGGTGCCGTAGGTCAGGAGTTCCTGACCATCTTGGAGGAGCATAAAGATTTCCCGATTGACGAACTGACCCTCTTCGGATCGCCCCGAAGTGCCGGAACAACCTACCTATTCCGTGGCAAGGAGCACACGGTGAAGCTCCTGCAACACAACGACGACTTCAAAGGGATCGACATCGCACTGGTTTCGGCCGGCGGCTCGACCTCGAAGGAGTTTGCCAAGACGATCACCAAGCATGGCACGCTGATGATCGACAACTCGTCGGCCTTCCGCATGGAGGAGGATGTCCCCTTGGTGGTCCCCGAGGTAAATGCCGCCGATGCCCTCAACGCCCCGCGCAGAATCATTGCCAACCCCAACTGCACCACCATCCAGATGGTGGTAGCCCTGCAGGTGATCGAGCAACTCTCGCACATCAAAAAGGTACACGTATCGACCTACCAATCGGCCAGCGGCGCCGGTGCCCAGGCGATGGCCGAATTGGAGGAGCAGCATGCCCAACTGACGCGCGGCGAGGAGCCCAAAGTTGAAAAGTTCGCCTACCAGCTGGCCTACAACGTGATTCCCCACATCGATGTTTTCACCGAGAACGGCTACACGAAGGAGGAGATGAAGATGTACAACGAGACGCGCAAGATCATGCACAGCGACATCCAAGTGTCGGCCACCTGCGTACGTGTTCCCGTCATGCGTGCCCACTCGGAGAGCATTTGGGTCGAGACCGAACGTCCGATCTCGGTAGAGGAGGCGCGTGCCGCCTTTGCCGCAGCCGAGGGAATCGTCTTGATGGATGAGCCCGAGAAGAAGGCCTACCCGATGCCCCTTTTTATCGCCCACAAGGAGCCGACCTATGTGGGTCGCATCCGCAAGGATCTCACGAACGAAAACGGCCTCACCTTCTGGTGCGTAGCCGACCAGATCAAGAAGGGTGCCGCCCTGAATGCCGTGCAGATCGCCGAGTGGCTGATTGCCCATAAGCAATAAAAATTAGGAATGGTAGATTTTGTGGTGTTGTGGGTCGATGGCGACGACCCTGCTTGGCGTGAGGAGTTTCTCAAAGCGCGTCGAAAGGCGGGGCGTGATGCCGATGGCGCGGTGATTCGTTACCGCGACTGGGCCACCCTGCGCTACTGGTTTCGCGGCGTAGAGCGCTTCGCCCCCTGGGTTCGGAAGATCCACTTCATCACCTGGGGACACCTGCCCGCCTGGCTCGACACCTCGCACCCCAAGCTCCACATCGTGCGCCACGACGAGTATCTACCCGCTGCCTACCGCCCCACCTTCAACTCCAATACCTTGGAGCTGAACCTCCACCGCATCGAGGGGCTGGCCGACCGCTTTGTCCTCTTCAACGACGACACCTTCCTGACGGCCCCTGCCAGCGAGCAGGATTTCTTCCGCCAAGGGCTCCCCTGCGACATGGCTCGCCTAAGCCTGGTGCAGGCCTCATCGGTGGGCCACACGATCTACAACAACCTGACGCTGATCAACGCGCTGCACCCCCGCAAGAGTCTGAACCGCCACCTTGCGAAGTGGTTCTCCCCTTGCTACGGCCTGGGAGCCGTGCTGAAGACGCTGAGCCTGATGCCCTGGAGCTTCTTCCCGGGCTTCTACGACCACCATCTGCCCCAACCCTACCTCAAGAGCCAATTCCTACGGGCCTGGGAACTTTGGGGCAAGGAGCTCGACCGAGCATGCCACAACACCCTGCGCGAACTCTCCGACCTCTCGCACTGGCTGATCCGCTACGACGGCTTGTGCCGAGGAGAATTTATGCCACGTAACTTCCGCGACAGCCGTCTGATGAACCTTGACGACGAGGGGCTTGACGGAGTATGTGCAGCCGTGCGCACAGGGCGCTATCGTCTGCTGTGCCTGAACGACAGCGACCGAGTGGCCAACTTTGAGTGCTCAAAAAGCCGACTAAAAAGCGCCTTTGAGGAGCTACTTCCCGAAAAATCGAGCTATGAACGCCTGTGAGATCACCGTGGTCATCCCCTTATATAATAAGGAGGCAGAGATCGAACGCACGCTGCGCTCGATCCTCTCGCAACGCACGCTGCCACACGAGGTGATCGTCGTAGACGACGGCTCGACGGACCGCTCGGCTGAAATTGTATCCGCCATCGCCCACCCCCTCATTCGCCTGATTCGTCAAGAGAACCAAGGCGTGAGTGCCGCACGCAACCGAGGTCTTAGGGAGGCCACAACCCCCTGGGTGGCCCTCTTGGATGGCGACGACACCTGGCGCGAGGGGTACCTTGAAGCGGTCTGCCGCCTTGCGGAACGTTACCCCAACTGCGGAGCCTATGCCACAGGCTTTGATATCCTGAACGGGGAGGAGCTCACCCCGGCCAACTGCCCCAAAAGCGAGGGCATAGTCGATTTCTTTCGCGAGGCAATGCGTTGCTATGTACTGATCCCCTCCTCTACAACCTTGAATCGCGAAGTGGCCCTCTCGCTCGGAGGCTTCCCCGAGGGGATGCGCATGGGCGAAGATCAATACCTTTGGACCCTTTTGGCTCGCAGGGAAAAGATCGCTTTCAGCCCCGCAAGCGAAGTGATCTACTCGCGCTCGGCCTCCAACCGCTCGGCCACAATTTGGCAGCCCGAAACGTGTACCACCTCGCTCGAGGCCCTCTACGACCCTGCGGCCTCGCCCCAAAGCAACGAGTATATGGCCCGCGTAGCCCTCGGCAAGGGGCTTCTGATCTCCTCACGCGGGGGTACCCGCCTTGCGGCCGAAACACTGCACACCTTCCGTTTTACGCGACTCAACCGCTTCGCCTGGTGGAAACTGCGCCTGCTGAACAGCCTGCCCGCCGCGTGGCGCTCGCCCCTGCTTGCCGCCTACAACCGCCTGGCCTGGCTCGTTGCCAAGCGCGGACTCTGATCCTCGAACCGCATACCCCAAGGCGCAAGCGATCTTCTTCTCTCATTTTCGCGCCCAAATCCTTGGTTTTCTTTATTTTTTTTTCTAACTTTGTAGTAAGGATGTCCATCCAAACATCCGCAAACTGCATTTATTCACATTTAACACTTAGACTTATGAAGAAATTATTCCTTGTGATGGCTGCAATGTTTTGTATTGCAACGGCTTCGGCTCAAGACAAATGGTCGGTCGGTCTTCGCCTCGGCAGTGGTGCCCAGGTAGAGGGCGAATACTTCTACTCGGATAAGGCCTATCTGGAGGGTTTGCTCGGTTTGAGCTTCTTCGACAACTTTGTCGACTTCTCGTTGCTCCACAATTGGAACTGCTACGAGTGGAATTGGACCCCCTCGGCCGGTCATTGGTTCCTGGATGCCGGTGTGGGTGGTCGCATCGGTGGTAACGGGGATTTCTGCGTTTTGGGTGTTGCCGGTCAGGTGAAGTTCGGTATCGAGTTCAAGAAAGTACCCATTCGTTTGGCAATTGATGTAACCCCCTCGTTCGGTCCCGTTATCAACTACGGTAAGAGCTATACGATTCCCGCCGACAGCCGCGCGGAGGGCGATATGACTGTCAAAGTCCCCTCGACCTGCAAGTTCTACTCCTCGGGTATCCTCAACTTCGGACTTTCGGCTACCTGGCGCTTCTAATCGCCCACGCAACAGAGAGTCTCTGAAAGGAGAAAACAAAAAAAGAATCGCTCATGCGATTCTTTTTTTGTTGCCATAGGGAGGGGTCAAAACTTATAGCAGGCACCCACCGAGATCACGATCGGGTTCTTGCGCAGCGACTCAAAGACCGGCATCCACTTGACCGAGGCGGTCAGATCCCAATCGCGGGCCACCGCAAAGTCGGTACCGGCACCCAAATTCATACCAAACCCCCACTTCCCGATATCGCTCACGGTAACACCCGCCAAGGGGTAGAGGTACCATTTGGGAGCCACCTCGAAGAGGTAGTGTACATCGCATTGAATATCCACGGAGCAACCGCTGTGGAAGAGTACGCTCACCGCCGGCTCCACTCGCCAGGCATCGGTGAAGTTATAGCGGGTAAAGGCTCCCAAGGAGAAAACCGCCCCATCGCCCGAATTGGCATAAATGTTCATGCGCGGGCCCAATGTCCACTGACCGGCCTCCTGTGCCGAGGCAACCGAAATCGAAGCCGCCATCACGGCAAAGAGTAAAAATAACTTTTTCATCTATCTACAACATTTTTCATTCTGCTGCTTACAAAGATAGTGCATTTCTCGGAAAACCGCCAAAAAATTTCGAATCGACAACCGATTTTCGATTATCCGACAACCGGCACACCCCGGCAGACAATGGCGGGAGAAGTGGGGAGTTGCGACACTCGGCCCCC
>JAEIGA010008315.1_pt1 | contig 15722 bp, 16 predicted proteins | sample 9270691 | NCBI WGS metagenome assembly JAEIGA01 (sample SAMN17057246, study PRJNA624740) | gut metagenome | biome: biome; isolation source: fecal sample | host: Bos grunniens | place: China: Xizang | collected 2019
AATTGCGGAAAAGCTTCCTGGCCTTATCCGGAAGGTTATTGACCAGTCTTCCGCCCCTGAGGGGTTCCATGATGATCACGGGAATCCCTTTTGAACCGGCATACCGAAGGCCGGTTTTCCCTGCCTGGGAATGTTCATCCATGTAATTATACTGGATCTGGCAGAAATCCCAGTCATAGGCATCTAAAAGAGCACAGAACATATCCGAATTGCCGTGGTAGGAGAAACCAACCTGACGGATGGCTCCGGACTCCTTTTTTTCCTTCAGCCATTCCAGCATCCCCAGTCCCTTAAGACGTTCCCAGCTCCTGACATCCGTCAGCATATGCATGAGATAATAGTCCACATGGTCCGTGCGCAGACGTTTGAGTTCTTCTGAGAAATATTTCTCCATATCGGTGGGCTTCTTCATCATGTAGTGAGGGAGCTTGGTGGCGATATTTACCTTGTCCCGGATATGATTTTTCTCCAGAATCTGTCCCAGGGCAGCTTCGCTTCCGGGATAAACATAAGCGGTATCATAATAGTTGATCCCTCCGCGGTAGGCTTCCATGATCTCCTCTTCCGTCTTCTTCAGATCTATCCTGCCGAGTTTCTGGGTAAACCGCATACACCCGTAGCCCATGATGGATATCTCATTTCCGTATCTGTCTTTTCTGTATTTCATGACCTATCCCCTTTTTCCTGATTATAATTTCATATCCACATTATCTGTTTACATCAGATCATCTTCTTATCCAGCTGGCCGGTGATGACCTTGAGTATACGCACGGCTAGCTCATGGTTGTCCGTGATCAGGTCATATACCGCATCCTCCGACAGGACTCCCCTCTTCAGATCCCGGGGGACCTTGCCGGCCTCGTCGGCCTCATAATCTTCCAGCCAGCGGCTGCTGCCGTAGTAATCACACAGTTTTCTGTATTCCTTCTGGATCTCCTCATAGGCGGTGAAGGCCTCCTCCAGCCGGTCGACCGCCTGCCGGGAAAGATCCAGACATCTCTCCATCTCCTGTATCCGTTCGATTCTGTTCACGTTTTGATCTCCTTTTCTTCCTTGTCGGAACAATACCGGAAGCTTACTGCCTCAGATCAGATCAGTCAGATGCTTGCCATAAAAGAAGTCATGGGTCATCCGGTCATATTCCTCCCAGAGAGGAAGTGTCGGACAATCCGAGGCCCTCGGACAGGGCGCCGCATCCCTGGTCAGACAGGCAACTGTGGCCAGGGAACCTTCCATGAGCTCGATGATCTCGCCGATGCTGTATTCCTCAGGTTTACGGCACAGCTTGTATCCCCCGCCCTTGCCGCTGGCTCCGGTGACAAGCCCTCCGGCCACCATGTCTTTGACAATGATCTCAAGATACTTCTTGGAGATCTGCTCCCTTGCCGCGATATCTTTTAACGGAATATATTTTCCCTGATCGTTCTTCGCCAGATCAAGCATGATCCTTATGGCATATCTCCCTCTTGTGGAAATCATGAAAACATTACCTCCTGCACTTTTTTACCTATTATACTGCATGGTGAATAGGCAAATCAAGGGAAAATCCTATTTACCTATTGACTTAATAGGTAAATAGGATTATAATTCAGAAAAACCATTGAAGAAAGGAGTAATCCATAGTGATCTACGCAGACAATGCCGCCACGACAAAAATGAGTGACACGGCTGTAAATACAATGATTTCATTGATGAAAGAAACCTGGGGGAATCCCTCAAGCCTGTATGAACACGGTCAGAAGGCCAAAGAGGTCCTTGAGGAAGCCCGGGAGAAGGTAGCTTCCGTGATCGGGGCCGATCCCAGGGAGATCATTTTCACCTCAGGGGGCAGCGAGGCAGACACCCAGGCTATACGCTCCGCCGCGGAGCTGGGAAAGAAAGCCGGAAAGATGCACATCATTTCCTCCGCTTTTGAACACCATGCTGTACTGCATACCCTGGAGAGGCTTAAGGAAGAGGGGTATGAGATCACTCTTCTGGATGTTCACGAAAACGGGATCGTCCTTCCTGAGGAAGTGGAAGAGGCGATCCGTCAGGACACCTGTCTGGTGACCATCATGACAGCCAACAATGAGATCGGAACCATCCAGCCTATCCGGGAGATCGGCCGGATCTGCAGGGAGAAAAAAGTTCTCTTCCACACAGACGCCGTACAGGCCATCAGCCATATTCCGGTGGATGTCAATCTGGACAATATCGACATGCTTTCGGCTTCTGCCCACAAATTTCACGGTCCCAAGGGAGTAGGTTTCCTTTACGCCAGAAAAGGGATCCGCCTCAGGAATCTGATCGAGGGCGGAGCACAGGAGAAAGGAAAGAGAGCCGGCACGGAAAATGTACCGGGCATCGCAGCGATGGCTGAGGCTCTCATTGAAGAATACAGCAAGATGGATCAAAATGCCGGTGATCTGATCAGGATGCGTGACCGGATCATCCGGGGACTTGCAAAAATCCCTCATTCAGCATTGAACGGAGATCCCGTACACCGTCTTCCCGGAAATGTCAATTTCTGCTTTGAAGGAATCGAGGGGGAATCCCTTCTCCTCCTTCTGGACGACAAAGGGATACTTGCTTCCTCCGGAAGTGCCTGCACATCCGGTTCACTGGATCCCAGCCATGTTCTCCTGGCCATCGGCAGGGTCCATGATGTGGCCCACGGGTCACTCCGTTTGAGCATCGGAGAAGACCTGACAGAAGAAGAGGCGGATTATATCATCCGCACGGTAACCGAAGTAGTGGAATACCTTCGCAGCATCTCCCCGGTATGGAGAGACCTGTGTTCCGGAAAAGTTCAGTTTATACTTTAAGGAGGCACTTTTATGGCATTATATAGTGAGAAAGTAATGGATCATTTCCGTAATCCCCGTAATGTGGGCGTCATCGAGGACGCGGACGGGATCGGAGAAGTAGGCAATGCAAAATGTGGTGATATCATGAAGATGTATCTGAAGATCGAGGATGATATCATCAAGGACGTTAAGTTTGAGACCTTCGGCTGTGCCAGCGCCATCGCATCCAGCTCCATGGCGACGGAACTGATCAAAGGAAAACCGGTGGAGGACGCGATGAAACTGACCAACAAAGCAGTCGCGGAGGCACTGGACGGACTTCCGGCCTACAAGATGCACTGCTCCGTTCTTGCGGAAGAAGCCATACAATCAGCACTGGATGACTACGAGAGCAAAAGAGGGAAAAAAGGATAAAATAAGGAGATTGTCATGGCAAATGTATATAAGGGGACTCTGGAACTGATCGGAAACACCCCCCTGGTGGAAGTGATCAATATAGAAAAAGAGCTGGGGCTTGAAGCGACTCTGCTTGTCAAACTGGAATACTTCAACCCGGCAGGAAGCGTAAAAGACAGGATCGCCAAATCCATGATCGAAGATGCGGAACAGAAAGGTCTTCTGAAAGAAGGTTCTGTGATCATAGAGCCCACCTCCGGCAATACCGGGATCGGCCTGGCATCCATCGCCGCCGCAAAAGGCTACCGCATTATCCTCACCATGCCCGAGACCATGAGCGTGGAGAGAAGAAACATCCTTAAGGCCTATGGTGCCGAACTGGTCCTCACCGAAGGGATAAAGGGCATGAAAGGTGCCATCGCCAAAGCCGAGGAACTGGCGGAAAGCATTCCCGGAGGATACATCCCGGGCCAGTTCATCAATCCGTCCAACCCGGATATCCACAGGGCAACTACCGGCCCGGAGATCTGGAATGATACTGACGGCAAGGTGGATATCTTTATCGCCGGAGTAGGGACCGGAGGCACGATAACCGGAACCGGTGAATATCTGAAGGCACAGAATCCTGAGGTCAGGGTTGTCGCCGTCGAGCCGGAAGGATCGCCTGTCCTCTCCGAGGGCAAACCCGGGGCGCACAAGATCCAGGGGATCGGTGCCGGCTTTGTTCCCGAAGTACTGAATACAGGAGTCTATGACGAAGTCTTCAAAGCTCCCAATGATGAATCATTCGCCACGGCCAGGCTGCTGGCCAGAAAAGAGGGCATATCCGTGGGAATCTCCTCAGGTGCGGCCCTCTATGCAGCCATAGAGCTGGCAAAAAGACCGGAGAACAAGGGAAAGACCATCGTGGCCCTCCTGCCGGACAGCGGTGACCGCTACTATTCCACCGCCCTCTTCGTCGACGAGTGATATGAACAAGCTCCCCTCATTTTCAGACATGTTTAATGATGTTTGAAGCACAAATAAAAGCCGCAGCCGCGCTTCGAAAACGATCTTCATTTTCAAAGCGCGGCTGCGGCGGTTTTATTTATTTTTCATCCCGGTCGTACTCTGATCCGGAGGGCAGGTGCCCATCTATCGTCTCAGATATTCCGAGGATACCGGAAAAGCAAAATAGGTTTCCGGATAAGGTTCATTCTTCAGGGTAAAATGCCACCATTCACATTCGAAAGGCTCAAATCCGTTCCGGATCATGCTGGTCCTGAGCAGCATGCGGTTATGGTACTGTTCATCCGTGATCCCCCGGTAATCCGGGTGGGAAAGTTCCTCAAAATAATCAAAAGGCCCTCCCATATCCAGTTCTTTACCGGTTTTCATATCAAGAAGAGTCAGGTCAACGGTGCTTCCTCTGCTGTGGCTGGACTGTTTGGCGATGTATCCTTTGGCAAAAAGCTCCTGTTTCTCCAGATTCGGATAAAAATAGGGTTTCATGCGGATATCCTGGTCCTCGATCCCCCAGAGGATGAAATGTTTCACGGCACTGACCGGACGATAAGCGTCGAATATCTTCAGACGATACCCCTTGACGATCATCTCATTGCTGACCGATTTCAGCGCCCGGGCAGCCTCCTTGGTCAGGATGGCACACGGCTCCTCATAGCCGTCGATCCGGTCACCCACAAAATTGTAGGTGGAATAATAACGGATCTCCTGGACGATCTGGGGAATAAAGTCGGCAAGGAGCAGGAAACCCGAAGGATCCATGGCTACCTCGTTGGGATACTCTCTTCTCATTATCTCAGTTCTCCTTCATCCGGGCTGAAGACAGGATCCGGCTCCACAGGGCGATACTGTCCTCCTTCAAATCCTCCCTGGCGTACAGATTCAGGTAGTAGATGTTTTTCCCGGCTTTGACCGCGTAGGACTCACCGTACATTTTCACGTCCTGGACCTCATAATGATAGGATAAGCCGAAAGATGGCAGACCGGCGATCTCTCTCTCCAGATCATCACCCTTGCGGTAAGCATAGGGTTTCATCCATCTGCTGATGTATTTTCCCATGTTCCTGCCGATATCTTTGGTACTCAGCAAGGCAGATGCTATCCGGCCTGTCTGCTTCAGTCCCAGAGTGATCAACATGTGACGCTCCGGATCAGACAGACATGCGCAGGGACCGTTGTTGAGGAAATTCATCCTGCTGAGTTCATCTTCATCCATCTCGTAAAACCCCTCAGGGATACTCAATTCCAGTTTATGGATCAGTATATCAGCCATCATCTTCCCCCTGCTTTATGTTCAGGACAGCAGCTTTCTTCCCTTTAGAGATTTTTCTTCAGAGTCAGGATATTACTGCCGTCTTTATACTCATATGCCACGTTATCCATCATCTTCTTGGTCATGAAGATGCCCAGTCCGCCGATCATGCGTTCCTGGGCGGGAAGGGTAACATCCGGGTCATCTTTGGCAAGCGGATCATAAGGAATACCATGATCCACAAAAGTGATGGTCACAACCAGGGGATCCTCAGAGATTTCCACACGGACTGTCGCGATTCCCTGATCCGGCGCATAAGCATAATTGGCGATATTTACAAAGATTTCTTCCACGGCCACACCGATCTGCATCTGTGCCTTGAGGGGGCAGTCCATCGCAGTAAGCCAGTCCTCAACGAAGGCCTGGACTTCGGCAAGATTGTCCGTGACAGCCATGATCTCCAGTTCATTTGGGTTGAAGAGCAATGTGTCTGTCTTGTTCAAAAGATTCACCAGTTCCTGCTTCCAGCACTCTATCTCTGCTCTCCCCTCTTCCGTCTCCAGGCCTTTACGGCGGATGGACCGGCGGATCAGGCGGGCATATCCAACGATACGTGCTTTGTCTTCCACTTCCTTAAGCTTGGTCTCACAGTTTGTACCCAGGTAGGCAGACAATGCCTTCCGCCAGAATTTATGACCCGTCTCCGCGTCAAACCCCTGGAACTGCATGATCCCTTCCTTATCGATCTCGTAGAATCCTACATACGCATTGTAGACACTCGCCAGCTCAAAGATCGGATGCCCTACTGCCAGGGTATCCATATCGATCAGTATTACCTCATCATTCTGGAGTTCGAGGTTATTGGTATGATAATCCCCATGGATCATATGATTATCCTCGGGAACGGCCTCCACCAGCCTGACCAGTTTGTCCCCGGCCTCCTCCGGCAGATAATCTTTCATAAAATGTGCCCATTTGAGAACGATCTTCTTCATATCCGGCAGTTTTCCCTCCGGAACCTCGGTACTGGTGATCCTTTTCATCAAAGACACGTATTCATTGACACACCAGTCCATCTTCTCGGGTTCCGAGGCGATGATCTTGGAGAAAGACTTGGCATTCAGCAGTTCAAAAACCGAGCCGTAGCTTTCACCGACCTTGACCACATCATATGAGATAGCAGTGGGGATCCCGAGGATCAGGGCCAGTTTGGCCACCTCACGCTCATGGCGGATATCCTCCAAAGCGTCCGTGTTTGTGTATACCTTGACCACATTATCCTGGTCGATACGGTAAAGAACACCGTTGGCCCCCCGGCCGATCTCTTCACATCCCTCCACGGAGACCAGGCGGTAAGCCTTCTCCACAGTCATCATCTCAGTGAAACCGGTCATATCCAGGATCTCATATACTTCAGAATTGACATTGCTTATCTTCAGATCCGGATATCGCTTTTTCAGGCGAAGGATCAGACGGAGTCCGGCGCTGGAAATGTAATCCAGTTCCGATGCATCCAGAACGACGGAAGACACATCTTTACCGGCCAGTTGATCCATGATGTTTTTCTCCGTCGAAGCAGCATTATCGGAATTTATCCTTCCGGACAAGCTGATCTGTATATTTTTGTCATCCATTACATTTTACCCTTCCTAATGTGTTTCCGGAGTTACTCAACTGTACCTTTATATTCTATACAGAGCATGGTCAGATCATCGAACTGCTCTGCACCTTTTACAAAATCATCCACAGCCTTGCGGACATTCCCCAGGATACCTTCCGGGGAGGCGTCCGGATCCTCGTTCAGTGCATCCACCATCCGGTCCAGACCCATCATCCGGTTTTCGGCATCCGTAGCCTCAGGTATTCCATCCGTATAGACGAAAAGCTTGGAACCGGGTTCCAGCAGGATCTCATACCCTTTATATCTGAGCTCGTCCCATGCCGCCAGGATCACCCCGTGTTTATCCTTAAACAGTTCAAACTGTCCGTCAGGTTTTTTCAGGACGGGGAATTCATGACCGGCATTTACTGCCCTCAGTTTTCCGGTGGAAATCTCCAGGATTCCCAGCCAGACGGACACAAACATGTCCTGTTTGTTATGGTCGTACAGCGCATGGTTGACCGCGGTCAGAATATCCTCGGGAAGACCCCCCATATGTGTTCTGTACGACAATACTATGTTGGTCACCATCATAAAGAGTGCCGCGGGGACACCTTTTCCCGAGACGTCACCGATCATCATTGCCAGATGGTCCTCATCCACCAGGAAAAAGTTATAAAAATCACCGCTGATCTCCCTGGCAGGTTCCATGGAGGCATAGATATCAAATTCCTTCCGGTCGGGAAAGGCCGGGTATTCATTCGGTATGGAATCCTCCTGGATGCTGCTGGCAAGGGCTAATTCCGCACTGATCCTCTCTCTCTCCGCAGTGATGGTAGTCAGATTCTCAATATAATCCACCATGTCTTTCTCCATGGTATCAATGGAGAGGGACAGGTTGGAGATCTCCTTAAAACCGCTGAGGGTGCCCAGAGGTTCACCTTTGGTATTCTCCCGGGCAAAACGTGTGGCCTCATCAGAGACCTTGATGATAGGTTCGATAAAATGTCTCCTGATGTATGAGACAGACAGCAGGGAGACCACCAGAGCCAAAAGAAAGGTGGATACGGCGATCTTGACCAGATATGGCCACATCACGCCCTCCAGCTCACTCATGGGTCTTTGTACGCAAAGCAGGGCGGCGACATCCCCCTCTGAATTTTTCACCGGAACGATAGTGGTGATATGAGGGTGCTGACCGTCCGTTGTATGTCTGCGGAAAACGGTCTCGTAAGCTGACTCCTGATCATAGAGAGCTTTATACTTCTGCCTGTATTCATCATTTGTGGTATCCCGTTTATATCCCAGACCCCAGACTTTGTAGGAGGAATTATCTACTGTGTTATCCACCGAATTGAAAATGGATACAAACCTTCCGTAATCGCTTCTGTCTACCTGGATCACATAGATAAGGGAGAGGTTCATCCTCTTGCAGTAAGCATCCAGAGCCTGTCTGGTTCTGTGGTACTCACCGTTTTTCTCCCCCTCCAGATAATCATTGAGATTATCACCATTGATCAGTGTAGTCGCTGTGTCCGCCATATGATAAGTGGCGGTGGAATGTTCCTCCAGATATGTGCTGTTGAAACTGAACAGACTGATCGCACCGATGATCACAGCCAGTAAAGTCAGCAGGAATACCAGTACCCCGATAATATTCAGGGTCATATCGGAGCGGAATCTCTCCAGTCTGCCGATCTTGTTTTCATTCATCTTGTGCCGGCTGCTCCTTTCCGTATATCCTGCAAAGAAAAGCAGGCCTCATCATCATTCGATGGTCAGGATATCAGAAAAACCGGTCACTTCGAAGATCTCCATAATAATGTCATTCACATTGATGATCTTCATGCTGCCCTGCTTGTTCATGGTCTTCTGGGCAGAGAGGAGCACACGCAGACCGGCGGAAGAAATGTAATCCAGTTTTTCAAAGTCAAACGTAAGATCTGTAACTCCGTCAAGGGAATCCTTTAAAGCATTTTCAAGGTCAGCTGCGGTAACCGTATCCAGACGTCCCTCAAGTTTAAAAGCAGCACTTCCGTTATCAACTGTTTTATTAATATTCAGCATAGTTATCTCCTTCCATTTTTAAATGTTCGCAGTTATAGTTATTCTACCATAAAAACCGATATTAATCAAAAAAAAACTGCCCCGTCATCAAAGATCGGGGCAAGTATTATCAATGACTGCAAAGCAGGATTCAGAATTCCCGGAAAGCCCGTCATTCTACTCGATTCCGGTCGCTTCACCAAGGCCCGTAAACTTCACGGATTTGACTTTAAGAGGCTTGATCGCCTCGATCTCGTCAAAATCATCGCTCTGCTCCAGCTTACCGTCAAAGGCGACGGTGTAGAGGAAGGGGTCCTTATTCAGATAGAATTCCATGTCCTCCAGATTATAGCCTGAACTGTACCAGCCGTCATTCACAAGATCCTCACCGGTCTTTCCCACCAGCTTATCCAGTTCCTCCTGGGGAGGGATCTGCTCGCTCAGATTCTCACAGGATTTGATCTCCAGGGGAGAGATCAGTTCATTATACTTCTTGTCATGATCCTCATCGGAATAATCAAGAGCCATGATTGCCTCGAAAACATCCTTGGACAAGTCACAGGTCACACGATAATAGGTTCCCTTGTAATTGAAGACATAGCCAAGTTTCCCCTCAACCGCCGCATTCTGGCAATGGAAATCTTCTTCCTGTTCCTTGACTGTTTCTCCCAGGGCGAGCACATCTGCCATGGTCTTCAGTGAGTCGGTTGAAAATGTTTCCTCCGTTGCTTCCGCCGCTCCTCCTCCTGACTTGCCGCCGCAGCCGGCCAGCAGTGAGATTGCCAGGATCAGTGCAAACAGAAGTGTCATTTTTTTCTTCATCATGAGATACCTCCATTCTTTCAGATATCAAAGATCATTTCCCTTCGTGACCAGTTTATCATATGTTCCGGCAAAAGATATTAACATACGATTAAATATCTCTGTCAAAAAAACTCAGCTGACGGTACTTCTCCGGCAGTTCCCTCATATAGCGGAAACAGTCCTCTGTTCCTGAAAGGATGTTCTTCTCCCGGCAGAAGGAATAAAACAGGTCCCTCAGCCGGTCCGCATTCGGACTGGGCAGTTCATAGGCATTGCCGTATCTTTTGATATATCTCTCCTTGAGTCCCGGAAAATGTCTGTCCAGCGCGGCATAATAATATTCCCGGTCCCCCTCCCGGAGGGTGAGTCCCATGCCGAAGCAGAGGATGCCTTTTACACCCACCCGGTCACATTCCTTCAGGATCGCCATGACATTTTCTTCCGTGTCGTTGATGAACGGCAGCAGGGGGGTAAGCCAGACGATGGTGGGGATCCCCCTCTCCCTCATCTTTTCCAGTACCCGGATACGCTGTTTCGTATCACAGACATTGGGTTCAATGAGCCTGCACAGCTTATCATCATAGGTGGTAAGGGTAATCTGTACCACACACTTTGCCTGGCGGTTTATCTCCTCCAGCAGGTCAAGATCACGGAGGATCCTGTCCGATTTGGTCTGTATTGCCGCTCCGAAACCGTATCTTAAGATGATCTCAAGACATTTCCTGGTGAGTCCGAGCTTCTCCTCGCAGTGCATATAGGGATCCGACATGGCCCCCGTCCCGATCATACATTTTTTTCTTTTTGACTTTAAGGCCCTCTCGAGAAGCTCCGGCGCATTCTGCTTTACTTCGACATCTTCAAAGGGATGGGTGAAATGATAACACCTGCTCCGGCTGTCGCAATAGATGCATCCGTGGGTACACCCCCGATAGATATTCATTCCGTAATACCCGCCGCTTCCGGTGAGCAATCCTTTTGCATCCACAAAGTGCATTGATTATACCTTTTTTCCTCTCTTCAGGCGGAACAGACCATGCCTGTTGCAGAAGGCATAAAAATACCTGTTACCTTCGATCCTGAACCTGGCTTCCGCCCCACCCTCAGGGTACAGTTTCACAAGTGTGACTCCCTGTTCTGAAACTGCCGCAAGAAATGAGATATAGTGGTCTTTGGTCATTGGATGATCGACGGTAACATAATATTCATTCTCCACGATCTCCACCCGGATCCTGTGCTCGTCATCCGTGCTTTCCGCTTCCAGCGGGGGAAGGGTAATGCCGCAGCAGCTCACCACTGCTTCCCCGCTGGCACTGATCACATTACCGCACACCGGGCAGACGTAAAACAGGCTTTTTCCCATATTGCCTGACCGGTTCCTGTTCCGGATGTCCTCCCCGGACAAGAGTTCGATCACCGAGATATCCAGAGCCCGGGCCAGGGGTTCAAGAAGGCTGATATCAGGGAATCCCTGCCCTGTCTCCCATTTGCTCACCGCCTTACCACTGACATGGATCTTCTCCGCCAGTTCATCCTGCGTCATCTTTTTGCTTTCACGAAGCCTGCGTATAACGGCTCCTGTAACATATCTGTCCATAGTTCTGCCTCCTTAGTCTGTGTCTGTTTCTTCGAGACAAATCTATCACAGCTGCAGACAGACTTCACCCTACGCATCGTGGAATCAATCCAATCGGAATCGTCCCGTCTCTAGAATCCCCAGGGCAGGTATGCGGCAAACACTGCCAGCAGCACTGCCGGGAGCATGTTGGCGACCCTCAGCTTCTTGCCCCAGACAAGATTTACCCCCACGCAGAAGATGAGGACAGAACCGATCAGAGACAGATACGCGATGGCCAGATCCGTCATGACCGGGGAGACCAGCCCGGCAAGCAGGGTGATTGCCCCCTCAAAGGCAAACACCGGTATGGCGGAGAAAACGCAGCCTTTTCCCATGGAGGAAGTCATCACCGCGATAATGATAAAATCCAGCACCGCCTTTACCGCAAGGGTGGAGAAATCTCCCAGGATCCCATCCTGTATGGCACCGACGATAGCCATGGCACCGATACAAACAGTCAGTGAAGCAGTGACAAATGCGTTGACGAACTCTTTATCACCGCTGTTGCCGGTCCTGTTTTTCAGCCATTCGCCGAATCTCTCGAATCCTTTTTCGATTCCGATCATTTCACCGATGATCGTCCCGAGAGCCAGGCAAAGGACGACCAGCATGGATTTCCCGCTGACAAGGGAACCCCTGTCTATATGGAGCATACCCTGCATGGCTCCTGCGATGGCGATAAACATAACGCTTACCCCACAGGCTTTGTTCAATGACTCCTGCTGATCCCGCCTGAAGAGTCTTCCGGTAAAATGTCCGATCACTCCGCCAGCCACGATCGCTACGCAGTTTATTATCGTTCCAAGTCCTCTCATATCCTGTCCCCTCCGGAGAACGGAAAACGTCCGCCTATACATAAAACTATTGTATATAATATATATCCTCAACAAGGGATATTCAAGCCCGGGATGATTGCCGAATTTCCGTCTTCATGTTGGATAGACCGGTCAGTCTGTGGTAAAATCAGTTTAGGAAATGAAATCGATTTGCTGCCGTGAAAAGGAGAAAAATATGGATTTTTATTCTGAATATCAAAGCAAGCTTTGTAGCCCTGAAGAAGCAGTAAAGATTGTGAAAAGTGGTGACTGGATCGACTATATCACCAACCTTGCCTTCCCGGAACTGCTGGATGAGGCGCTTGCCGCAAGGAAGGAAGAACTGAAAGACGTAAAGATCCGGGGAAATCTGATCTTCAGTCCCCTGCAGACGGTGGAATCGGATCCCTTGCGTGAACATTTTATCTACAACAGCTGGCATTGTTCCGCCTATGAGCGAAAGCTATGCGACCGGGGCCTCTGCAATTACATCCCCATGATCTTCCGCAACCTGGTACCCTACTACCGGCATTTTCTGACCGTAAATGTGGCAATGTGCGCGGCTGCTCCGATGGACAAACACGGCTATTTTAATCTTTCCGTTGCGTCAGGGATTGCCAAAGGGATACTGGATACGGCGGATGTGGTGATCCTGGAGATCAATGAAAGGCTGCCGAAGGTCTGCGGCGGATTCGGACAGGTGATCCACATCTCTGATGTGGACATGATCGTGGAAGGGGAGCATCGTCCGCTCCCGACGATCCCCCTGCATCCTGCCACAAAAGAAGACCTTGCCATAGCGAAACAGCTGATGGCAATGATCCCTGACGGTGCCACCCTCCAGTTTGGTATCGGCGGGATGCCCAATGTTCTCGGAAGCATGCTGGCGGAGTCTGACCTGAAAGACCTGGGCATGCATACAGAGCTCTGCTCGGATGCTTATGTCTCGCTGACAGAAGCAGGAAAGCTGAACAACTCCAAAAAAAGCTTCATGCATGGTGTCGGAGTGACCGGTATGGCTTTCGGAACGGAAAAGGTGTATGAATTTGTGGATGAAAATCCGGGGGTTGCTTTCATGCCCCTGGAGCTGGTCAATTCCCCGGGGACCATCGGAAGGATCGACAATATGATCTCCATCAACAACTGCATTGCTGTGGATCTCTTCGGGCAGGTCAGCGCGGAGAGCGTTGGCACCCGTCAGATCAGCGGAACCGGGGGGCAGCTGGATTATCTGACCGGAGCGGCAATGTCCAGAGGAGGCAAGGCCTTTATCTGTATGACCTCCACCTACAGGGAAGAAGACGGGAGTCTGCGTTCCCGGATCGTTCCCACTTTTCAGGGGGATATCGTGACGGATCCCCGCAGCCAGGCCTACTACATGGTCACGGAGTACGGTATGGTCAATCTGGTGGGCCGGACCACCTGGGAAAGGGCGGAGATGCTGATCTCCATCGCCCACCCGGATTTCCGGGACGAACTGATCCGTAAGGCAGAAGAAAACGGGATCTGGATCCCGTCTAACAAAAGGTAAAAAAATGGTGTGCGGATGTTTTTACAGCTCGCACACCAGTATATATTCTTCATCATTTTCACCGATGGTCCTGAAACCGACCTTCCGGTACATTTTCACCGCTGGGTTCGCTTTCTGGACGGCGAGGGAGGCTTTCCTGAATCCCCGGGTCTTCAGAAGGTCCAGCATCAGGCGCATCATCATCGTCCCGATTCCCAGGGAACGATATTCTTTGTATAAAGAGATCGCGAAGGAAGGGGTATCCTCATCCACATGACCATAATCATCCATGATCCTTGTCCATACGGCGCCCACTGCCTTCCCCTCGGCTTCCGCCAGGATACAGTGATCAGCCTGTCCTTTGCCGAAATCCTCATAATAAAGAGCAAGCTCGGGCAGGTCCACGATGGACCTGTCGGGCGGTTCCACTCCTTCAGGGATAAATATGGCCTCGTATAGAAAATCCTTCAACAGGTCCGTCTCTTCATCTCCGAGCTCCCGAAATCCTACATCCGTATAACGGCCATATAATCCCGACAGCCCCTGAAGATCCGTGCAGCTGTATTCATACAGATGATCTGTGATCTCAAAGCCCATCTTCAGATACATCTCCTTCGGCGTATCTGCCTCATCCGCATGGAGAAATACCGTACTTCCGGCATATGTTTCTGCGATATGGGCGATCATGGAGGTAGCGATGTACTGATTCCGGTATGCTTCATCCACGATCAGCCCGTCGATGCAGACCATACCATCCCAGGAGAAAGTGTAGCAGGACCCCACCAGTACATTTTCCATGTATACTCCATGATATCTTAACTTTTCATGTAATCTGCGCACATTTCTCAGGGTGAAGCTATCCCCGTAAACCGGTCCGAAATGTTTCAATTCAATCTCTTCCAGCTCCTCTATGGAAGGGACCGCGAACCGCAGGTTTTTGTTCCTTTTCCATTCCCTGACATCATGCTTCAATACCATTGTTACCGTGATGTCCGGTTCCAGACCGAAACTGTCTGCCAACGGCCGGTCCCCTTCCAGCTTTATGAAGGTATCCCCTCTACCCCGTTGATATTCCAGTGCCTTACGAAACTCCTCTTTCGTCGGCTGATCTGTATATTCAAAGCAGTTATGGTCATATTTATCAGGCAGGAGGTTATCCTCCCACTTGAAAAGATGTTCCGAAAAAGGCTTTCTCTCGGAAAACAGCTCTGCCATCTTTTCTTCTGCGTTCCTTGTCTTTTCTTCGTTCATTGTCTGAAGCCGTCACTTTCTTGCCATGACGATGGGCTGATAGAATCCGGTTTCCTCGGGAAACTTCCACGACACCTCACTGCAGCCATTTGCCAGGAGCAGATTCGTCAGTTCCTCCCTGCGGGCAGCCCGGTACTCGCAAACAAATTTACTGATCTTCAGATCATCCTCATCTTCTATGATATATTGGGTCAGCTTATAATTATCTCCATCCCAGTCCCATGTCTGGAAGGATACACGCTTTCCCCCGTCTGTCTTATGAATATAAGGGGGAGAATAGGGCGGTTTCTCAGTCAGGAGACTGTCATAATCCCGGATGCTGGCCACAAAGATGCCTCCCGGCCTGATCTGACCGGTGATGCTTCTTACGGCTTTTTCCAGGTCCTTATCGGTAAGCATATGAGGCAGGGCATTATCCATGGCGATCACGATATCAAATTTCTCGGAAAATGTGTCGGCCAGAGCACAGAAATCCGCATGTTCAAAGCGTATCCTGACCCCGTTTTTCCCGGCGCGCTCAGCCGCCTCGGCAAGCTCCCCGTCACTGATATCCGAGGCAGTTACGGTATATCCAAGAGCAGCCAGCCCGATGGCCTGGGTACCGATCCCGCAGGCGCAATCCAGGATCCGGGACTTCCTGTC
>JAEIGA010008316.1_pt1 | contig 15722 bp, 14 predicted proteins | sample 9270691 | NCBI WGS metagenome assembly JAEIGA01 (sample SAMN17057246, study PRJNA624740) | gut metagenome | biome: biome; isolation source: fecal sample | host: Bos grunniens | place: China: Xizang | collected 2019
CGAAGCGCATAGCAAAAAAGGATATAGAGAACGTAAAGAGAATAGGTCGCAAGGAATTTGAAAAAGTACCCGACATAGCTGACATTGTATTAAACAATCTGCGTGAATTCATTATCCGCTACGAGAACCCTGCAATACGTCCTGAATACTTAGAAGGTCGCAAATCTGACCTATTAAACTACCTTGAAGTAGGCGTAGCACAGCATGGGAAGAAAGCTGTAGCGCAAAACGCTGAGTACCTGAATGAGCAAATGGGCGTAGCGCAGGAATACATGGACGAAAGCAAGGCAGAACGGGCGGGTGTTCTCTTAGGTCAATTTGGTGAACTGGTATTTGGTCGTGCATTTTCATTTGCAGAACTAGTGGGTATGGAGATACACGAAGAATACAACGGCAACTATGCATAATGGAAAAACAGTGCCGTACATTTGTGGCGGACTTTGAGACAACTGTATATACAGGTCAGGTCCACACTGAGGTATGGGCTGCTGCCATTGTAGAGTTATTTACTGAGGATGTCCATGTATTCCACAGTATAAATGAGCTCTATGAATACATGAAATCTCTAAAGTGCAACATCCGCTGTTATTTCCACAATCTAAAATTCGACGGTTCTTTCTGGTTATCCTTCTTAATGACAGATTTACAGTACAAACAAGCCTCAAAGGAATGGACTGATAAAGAAGGTGGATTTCATGTAAAATGGCTCAATGATGCTTACATGACATCAAAAACCTTCAAGTATTCAATCTCAGAAATGGGGCAATGGTACACCGTAAAAATTAAAGAAGGACGATATATTATAGAACTCCGAGACTCCCTAAAACTACTACCATTCTCAGTAAAGAAAATAGGAAACTCATTTGGAACTAAGCACAAGAAACTAGATATGGAGTATCAAGGTGTACGCTACGCAGGATGTCCCATAACTGACGAAGAACGCAAGTATATTGAGAATGACGTTTTTGTAGTTAAAGAAGCTGTAGAGATTATGTACAATGAAGGTCACAGCAAGTTAACTATAGGTAGCTGTTGCCTATCAGAATACAAAAAGATTGTAGGCAGATTTGATTATAGACAGATGTTCCCTAACATCTACAACTATGAATTAGACTTTGACACCTACGGTGCTTCAAATGCTGGTGAGTATGTCCGCAAATCTTACAAAGGTGGCTGGTGTTATGTAGTCAAAGGCAAGGAAAAGAAGATTAAACGCAACGGCACAACGGCAGACGTTAACAGTCTCTACCCTTCTATGATGCACAGTGAATCAGGCAACTATTATCCTATTGGACAGCCCACTTTTTGGCATGGAAATTTCATACCCTCAGAAGCGTTAATGTTCAACAGGTATTTCTTTGTACGCTTAAAGACTCGTTTCTACCTTAAACGTGGTAAACTCCCGTTCATCCAGATGAAGAACACTCTACGATATCAGCAAAATGAATGTCTAGAGACAAGTGACCTATTTTATGACGGCGAATACCACCAATTCTTTACAGACTATGATGGAGTAGTAAAACCTGCAACAGTAACGCTAACGCTCACGATGACAGACTATGTATTATTCAAAGAACACTATGATCTAAAAGACTTTGAAATACTAGACGGCTGTTGGTTTGAATCAATGACAGGCATTTTTGACAAGTATATAGACTACTACAAGCAAATTAAGATGACTAGTAAGGGAGCCATTAGGGAACTTGCAAAGTTATTCTTAAACAATCTATACGGCAAGATGGCTAGCAACACAGACAGCTCATTCAAATACGCTTACGTTAAGGAGGATAACACAATTGGTTTCGTTACAATTAACGAGTCAGAAAAGTCTCCAGGATATATCCCTGTTGGTAGCGCAATTACTTCATACGCAAGAAACTTTACCATACGGGCGGCACAAGCTAACTATTATGGCAAGAATAGACGGGGATTCATTTACGCAGACACAGATTCAATACACTGTGACCTACTACCTCAAGAAATCAGGGGAATTAGAGTTGATCCTGTGAACTTCTGTTGTTGGAAACTAGAATCACAGTGGGATGTGGGTATCTTTACCAGACAGAAAACCTATATTGAGCATATAACGCATGAAGATTGTGAACCACTTCCACCTGAGAAGCAATACTACAATGTAAAGTGCGCTGGTATGCCTGAGAAATGCAAAACACTATTCATAGAATCACTTAACTTGACAAAGAATCAGTTAAAGGAACTATCGCAGAAGAAAGATAAAACAGCTGACGATTTGTTTCTATTGGAAGGAAAGAAGTCAATAAAGGATTTCGACATTGGGCTATGCGTACCCGGCAAACTAATGCCAAAGCGTATAAGGGGCGGCACGGTCCTAGTTGAAACGACGTACAAAATGAGGTAATTATGAAAAAAGTAACCTACTTAGAAAACGGTATTCGTAACACACGTACATGCGACTTTATAGATGTAGACGAGCATGAAACAATATCGCTTTGTACTAAAGATGGGCTTGACACTCTGGGTAGGCCACTGTACAGAGTAAATATACTATTACCCGGAACGGTGATCGAGAAATGCGAGGAATATAATGGGTATTACTACGAATAATAGTGTTAATGAGTTTGACGGACTGTTAATAGGAACCTCTAGAGAGGGAATGTACAGTCTGGTAGACTGGTTACACACTACTGATTTTTACACAGCCCCAGCAAGCACAAGGTATCATGGAGCGTCTGAATGTGGGCTTTTATATCATAGCTTAATGGTACATGACTGTGCAGTAACCATATCTAGCAAACTTGGGTGTGAGGGACTGTGGGGTAGGATTGACAGTATAACCATTGCTGCTTTGTTGCACGACATTTGCAAAGCTAACTGCTACTCAGTATACCAGAAGAATGTCAAGAAAGATGGTGTCTGGGTACAGGAAGATGCGTACAAATTTGACGAGCAATTTTGTTTCGGCGGTCATGGCAGTAAGAGCGTATATCTAGCCCAGCAATTTATTAAACTGACACAGGAAGAAGCAACAGCGATAAACTGCCACATGGGGTTTACCAATGCTGACAACATTAATGCTATATCCTCTGCATACCAAAACTGCCCACTTGCATGGTTAATTCATATGGCAGATGAAATGGCGACGTTTATTTATAAGACCTGATGATTATTACATTAAAAGAACTTATCTTTCTTATCCTGTTGGGGTTATGGCTTTTAATATGGCTTGTATGCACAATACTAGACTTAGTTGATAGGTGGAGGAAGAAATAATGCATAATAGAATAAAACTACTTGTCATAGACATAGTTGAACGCATGAATAAGTGGGAAGAGGTTACTATATGCACAGATACAGATGGCGCTATTCTAGGCTCAGGTTTAGTTGAAGATGTTACGCATTCCCTTTTGAACGCTGAGGTAACAGGTATTGGGCAATCAGCGGAAACAGTGTTACTTTACATTAATCCAGAGGCGTTATGAAATTTTATGATCTTCTGTGTGTATTAGACCCTAACACTGAATTGCGCGTGCGTGTAAATGGCTTTGAGCCTCGCGTGGCTACAGCAAATGCATATATTCATGTTTCTTATATCACTCCTGTTAATTATTTGCGAGTAAAGTATATATCAATTATAACTAAGAGTGAGCAAGAAGCACATTTTGATGGTACGCCAACAACTATATTAAACGTAGAATTAGAAAGTTAAAAAAATCCCCTGAGTAATTGTCATTTACTCAGGGGATTTCTATATCTATAACACATGTACTTATCAAGCGGTGTGCAATAACCGTATCACCTGCAAGCTACAATTAAGTAGTGCTCCCTTGGAGGCGCAAGACAAGAAGCATGTGCAGATATTATAAATATGAAAGGGCTGACAGAATAACCTCTTTACATTTGAGGTCCCTAAATCTGAAACAGCCCTTTTCAAAGTACCATCTCAGTTGAGCGAGGAACAAGTCATTACGTTTAAGCATGACATAATTTATATCATGGTCCTCGCTCGTTACGGTTATCTTATATGGGAATGTAGTATCTGGCCTGTCATCACAGTATATAACGCCAACCTCAGGGTACTCCCTTATAGCATACTGTTTACCGTCATATTTGAGAGTACATAGATACTTACTCTGGCCAGAAACCTTATCAATAAAAGCCGAGTTATCATTAAGGTAGCTATTTGTAGTGGCATAATTGACATATTTTTCATTGTTGAACGCTCTATTAAAAGCGCTTGTTTTCTGTGCCTCTGCCGCTGTGTCATTATATCCCTGTTCAAGCACCCATCCTTCCCCTCTAAGGAATTTTGTATTGGGCGTGAGTCTCTTGCTTACACCCAAAGCAGCATAATATGGGTTTAACAGTGTAACAGCATTTGACAGCATATACACAGGCACATACCTGACTTGCTTACCCTGTCCTCTTGCAATGGAGGTATGCACAGAAATAAATTTCTGTACCTCATTAGGGCAGTAGTGATTAGTCTCTGACTGAAATTCATCAAACAGCATTGCTTGTGTATCACTAAACAGGTGTGAAAGTCTTTTCACCTGATCTGCTTTATTAAGTGCAATAGCATAACCGCAAGACTTAGGTTCCTCCCATCCCGGCGACTGGATGAACAATTCATAGTAAATGCCTTTAGACATGCACTTTGAAGTCATGATAAAGTACGGGAAGAACAGGGAGCCAATGTCCTTAAAGAACTTATCCGAAACGTCCTTAAGCTCATAATCAAATCTATATATCAAGCAAAACTTCTTACCATTTTTCAAGAAATTATTTACCAGAAGTCTACCAAAATACGTTGTTTTGCCAGCGCTTCTATTTGTTGTACACATGTACAATTCCGGTTTATCTCTATTAATGTCTGTAAGCGAGAGCAGTTTGGTTCCATCATAAAATGTTGCTTTTTGTTCTTGTTTTGTCATTTTTATCATCCTTTCTTACACTTATTATAGCAGATAACTATTGACATGTCAAGCCCTATCTGCTATAATAGGTGGTAGGAAGGGAGGTGGGCAGCTTGAATGTGACCATGCTCATTGTGGTCTTAACCTTCATTGTATTGGATATGATTGTAGGTATCGTTAAAGCACTTGCATTAGGTAACTATAAGTCATTGAAAATGAGGGAGGGGCTATGGCACAAACTTGGTGAAATCTTGTGCGTGGCGTTTGGTGTGTTGTGTGAAATGGCTTTTCCGTATGTAGGAATTACGGTAAGCATCCCCATTGTAACTACCATTTGTATTTACATCGTTCTCATGGAGACTGGTAGTATCGTGGAAAACCTTGCTTTGATTTCTCCTAACATTCAGAAGGTGTTGTCAAAGGTTTTTGGAACATACAAACCGAATGACTCCGATGCAGATGAACAGGAGGGTGACTGATGGCGTGGATGGCAAAACCTAGTGGTGGTTACGTCCTTGGTAGTCAGGACAGCATACAAATCATCACAGAAATTCATAACATGCTGGACCGCGCTGGCTATACCCTTCAAGCTCAGGCAGGTATTTTAGGAAACGCATATCATGAAAGCGGCTTAAACCCTTGGCGATGGCAGAGTGACACGGTAAATCTCATGTATGGCGGTTATGGTATATTCCAGTATACAGCCTCATCCAGTGCTGCAACTGACAGGTACATTCAGGTGTGCAGCGGCTTGCCGTACTATGCCCCAAATCTTTCTACATCACAGGTTACTGCTGGTGCTTTGCCTACTGATGGAATCTGTCAGATGAATGTATTCATCACTGACTACCTTCACAAGTGGTTCCCTTCTCTCTGGCGCTCCTACTGGCCTGAAAATGCAGAGCTAAGAGCTAAATGCAACGCCATTCTTTCAACATATGGTAATGGCACTGCACTAACACAGGCTCAGTTTTCCCGTATTCCAGACATCGAGTCTGCTACAATCGGTTTCCTTGGGTGCTTTGAAGGACCTGCTATCCCTAACTACACTGTGCGTGTAAACACAGCTATTGAAGTGTACGATATTCTTATCAATCTTCCACACTTCACAGGTTCATCAATGCCTCTATGGATGATGATGAAACCCTACTGGAAAAGATAATAAAGAAAGGAAAATAAGCATGGCTATTATTCAGAATCGCGAAGAACTTACAACCAGATTGCAGGCTATTCTTGGTGACAGGACCGACGATGACGCTTTGAATTTTCTGCAAGATTCCCTTGAAACCTTTGACGCGCACGCCTCTGGTGGTATGAGTCAGGAGGAACATAACCGCCTCATGCAGGAGGCAGATAACGCATGGAGAACTAGATACCGTGATGCATTTTTCAAAGGCGCTGATAGCAGCTTGAAAGACCCCGAATCTGACAAGTCACGTAAGGACCCGGCGAATGATGTTCCGGGTGTCAGTGAAGATAACCCCGCAAAATTTGATGAACTTTTTAAGGAGGATTAAATTATGCCTACTATGCCCTTTACTGGTTCGCTCAACGCTAGAAGCGTTGGCATTATCAACGCAATCAGAAACAACGCTAGCCTTGAATACTACAACGCAGTTCCTGCTTGTGAGAACACCACTGACTCCATTCGTGCTGTTGGTCAGGCGATTACCGCTTTCCAGCCCAGAATGAATGAGTTTGTCAGTGCCCTTGTCAACCGCATTGCCCGTGTTGTTGTGACTTCCCGCCTGTATAATAACCCGTGGGCTTTTGCTAAGAAAGGTGTCCTTGAATATGGTGAAACTATCGAGGAAATCTTCGTTGACATTGCTGACGCCCATCCCTTTGACCCTGATGACGCAGTAAGCACTGTTTTCCAGCGTAACAAGCCCGACATTTCCAGCATGTTCCACGCCATGAATCTACAGACTCAGTACCCGGCGACTGTTTCTGAGCAGCAACTTAGACAGGCGTTTCTGTCTGCCTCTGGTGTGACTGACCTCATTGCCCGTATCGTCAATAGCCTGTATAGTGCTGCCAACTATGATGAATTCATTATGATGAAGTATGTCATTGCTCAGGTCGCACTTGCTGGCGGTATTGCCAATAACTACAATGCCGCTGTCACTGACGAGACTACGGCAAAAACGGTCATCAAGAAGATGAAGGAACATGCTGAGCTGTTCAACTTCATGAGTAACCTGTATACTTCCGCTGGTAATAAGACCTTCTGTGAGACTGGCAATTTGTATGCTATTACCACTGCTGCTTTCAACGCTCTCACTGATGTAGATGTGCTTGCCAAAGCCTTTAACATGGACCGCACTAACTGGCTTGGTAGGCACATTACCATTGACAGCTTCGCCTTTAAGGAGATTGAGCTTGAACGCCTTGACATGCTGCTGGCTAATGACCCCACGTATCAGGCCGCTATGGTGATTAACTCTGGGCATGGTATCTCTACTACCGATAATGCCGCACTTGGCACTATCGAGGCAATAATGATGGACCGCGAATGGTTACAGGTGTATGACGTGCTGAATCAGTTCACTGAAATCTACAACGCTAAGGGCCTGTACTGGAATGAGTATTTCCACACCTGGAAAATTTATTCTGCTAGCCCGTTTGTAAACTGCCTCATGTTCAGCTCTACCCAGAACGCTCTTACTTCCTTCACCGTTACCGGCCCCACTACTGCTACACATGGTGGCCGTGCTCAGTACAGTGTAAGCGCGTTCAATGGTGCTAGCCCCTTTCTCAACAAAGGTGTTAAGTGGACTGTTGTACACCAGACTGGTCAGACTGGTCAGACTGGTACTGCCACTGTCAATCAGTTCGGCCTTGTAACCTTCTCTGCTGACTGTACCGGTAAGTGGACCGTCGTGGCAACCTCTGCCGCTGTTCCTACTGTCAGCGGTGCTATCAACGTGACTGTATCGTAACTACCCGTTCAAGGGAGGAATATTCTTCCTCCCTTATTTTTATGAAAGGAGAAAGGTATGCCAAACTTAACGCAGTTTAGGACGTATGTTGACATCTTCTCTGGTGTTCCGCTTGAGATAGGCACAAGCCATACAATTCTGTTTGATAACGTCGCAGCCCAGAAGTCTTATTTCGACAGCAAGAAAATTGTTAGTGGTACGTTCACAAATATCAGCTATCAAAGACACGCAAGTGGTGTAATGAGACTTGAGGCACAAATGACACTGCTCGGTACTGCTAATTATCTGCGCTTTTGCAATCCTACATTTGAAAACAGAGAGTTCTATGCCTTTATTGTTGACATTACTTATATAAACAATAGTACAGTGGAAATATCCTATGTCATTGACGTGTTGCAAACATGGATGTTTGAATATACCGTTAATCCGTGTTTTGTATCTAGGGAACACGCTGAAACCGATAACGTTGGTGACAACCGTGTAAATGAAGGGCTTGACACAGGTCCTTTTGTGCAGGCTGGGCTTGAGGAAATCAATCATTGGGGAACACAGACTAGCGATACCTCTTTTTATGTTATTGCTAGTCAGGACCCGTCTGGACAGCAACTGCCAAACTACGATTACAACGTGTACTCTGCCATGTACTGCCAGAACTGTGCAACTATTCAGGACCTTAATACGCTGCTGCAAGCGTACATGAACGGGGCAACAATGTCGCTTGAGCCAATCGTATCTATTGTGCAATACCCAAGCTCATTCTATGATGCTGTCAGCGGTAAGACATCGCCTGTAACTTACACACTTCAAAATGACCAAACCATAGGTCTAGGGCCTTTTGTGCTTACTGACCCTGTAGGGTACACTATTCCTACTGGTACAAACTATTACCTTGACCCCGATTTCACTAAGTACGTTGCTACAAGCAGCATAGTAAACTATGGAAAGATGTTTGAGAGCGGTGTTGTAGTATTTAGCACTGATGATGTGTGGTATATCCCTGCTGGTGTTCCGTACTATCTTAATCCTCAGCTAACACAGCAAGCGGGTATTATTGCAGATTATGAACTAGCTGAAACTTATGAAAACGGAGTTTTGTCATTCACTAAAACCGTTGGACTTGTGATGACTGATTACTATGTAAGTTCCGCTAATGCCGAAATAGCTAAATTCTTCTGTAATATATCCGATTGCGTTCTTGGTGGATATTCTTACTATACGCCTAAAAATAATAAGCTATACACTTACCCTTATAACTATATGGTACTTGAAAGTCCTGAGGGTTCTTCAACCACCCTGAGATATGAAGATTTCAAGAATCATAATATTCACCAATTCCTCTCAACGCTTACTGTGTTTCCTTACGCTGAAAGCATGTGTGCTCCTATGGACTATGAAACAGTTAACTCTACCTATAACATTCAGAACGCTTTGTTTAGTAAAAGTTACCCGACTGTCGGACTGGCTACTGATGCTTTTAGTGCTTGGTGGGCACAAAATAAATATGCTATGTCTCTTGTCAAGGCTGGTATAGACGCTGCTGATGCTGTTGTAGGTGCTGTAAAGGAAGGTGTCTCTAGTGCTAAGGATGTGTATGCCGATGATTCAGGATGGACAAGCACTGGTAATGCTATAGCAGATAAGGCGTTGAAAATGATTATGTCACCGATTATAGGATTTGCCTCTGCTGGTAATAAGCTCATGGGCGGTGTTAGTAGTGGTATGGCTGCGGCTAAAGAATCAATATCGAACGCAAACGCTGGCAGCATAGCGGGTGCAATTGCAGAAGGTTGGACCATTGCAAACGCTCCTGAAACAATAGCTAAAGAAATCGTGGCTATGTATGCACACATGGCTGTTCCGGACAGCATTGTAACTAAGGCAAATGCACCGTCTCTTTTAACCTATATGGGTATGCTCAACTACCGTATTTACTATATGAAGATTAGACCCGAATATGCACAGATGATTGACAACTACTTTAGCTGCTACGGTTACGCTGTTAAACGGGTGAAAAGACCTAATATTAAATCTAGAACTGAGTGGAATTATATTAAAACTACTGGCTGTACTATCAGTGGCAATGTACCCGGCGATGTCGAGAGAGCTATCTGCGCAGCATATGACAATGGTTTAACCTTCTGGCATAACCCAAATCATATGTATAGATATGATCTTGATAACCCTATCAATAGGGAGGTAACTGGAAATGGCTAATAAAAAACGTAATATGCTAAGACTCTTGTCTGACCCGGCCTTGGCAGCTATCCAGAATGTAAGGACATATGATTACTATTTCATGAGGCTCAGTAATATAGCGGTTTCAGTCTTTGAGTGGAAGAACTTGCCTGATACCGTAGATGCTAGGTTTCTTGAAATGAGTATCTTTAGAAACGGCATGTGTCTTTTCTTCAAGGACCCTGTTATCGGCTTTCTAGCGCTGCCTTGTGCTATAGGCGGTAAGTTGAATGTGTATAACATCCCTACTATGCGTAGAGCTTACGCAGCTAATGGGTATTACGCTATGAGAGATGAGAGTGATAGTGTTATTATCTATCATAACTACTTCCATGACGTACCTACTTGGGATGTTGAAATGTTCGCTCAGAGACTTGCAGAGTTTCAGAGGACTATTGACGTTAATGTTGGTGCACAGAAAACCCCTGTTTTGCTGGCCTGTGACGATGACCAGAAAGCTAGCGTGGAAAACGCCTATCTCAGCTATACCGGGAATACTCCTGTAATCGTGGCAAATAAAGCTATGAATCCTAACGCTATCGCTGTTCTTAAAACCGACGCACCTTTTGTTGCTGACGCTATCGAAGAACTTAGAGTTCAGGTGTGGAATGATGCAATGTCTTACCTTGGGGTTAGTAATGTTAACGTTACTAAGAAGGAAAGACTTATCACCGATGAAGTTCAGCGTAACATGGGTGGCGTGCTGGCATCTAGAAACTCGCCACTACAGATGCGTAGACAGGCGGCAGAAGAAATTAATAAAATGTTCGGCCTGAATATCGAAGTAGAGTACAGGGAAGATATTCTTGCATACCAGTCCCAGATGATCGGTGAAACTGAGGAAATGATTAAGGAGGGTGAGCTTGGTGGAGATTTATAATGGGTGCTGTGACTTTGACGAGGCACTGGATAGAATCAGACAAAACCTTGGGTATCATGAGCCTCCTACCGTTAAGGATGTTTGTGAGGAAATGTCAGGGATGAATTCTGAACTAGGTGATGACCCTATCAGTATCATTCAGAGCGCTTTGTTCAGCATATTTGACTTTGATTTCCCTATAGCTAGCGAAAATCATAGGCAAGAACTTGAAACTAAGATTTTGAAGAATTACTATTTCAGGCAGATTTGCTGTGAAGATGTGGATGAATGGAAACTCCGTCTTAGCAATAAATTGAATCTGATTATGCCTTACTATAATGAGCTGTACCAGAGTAAAAGTTACCTTGTGGACTTTATGGATGATGTGAATTATAGTAGAACTGTATCAGAAGATACTGCAAGGACCGGGATGGAAAATACTAGAAGTAAACAGGAAACTGAAAGCAATGTCGTGGCTAGCTCTAACGAGAGTGATATTTATACTGCAAAAACTAATGGTAAGAATGTCGATAGATTCTCTAACACTCCACAGGGAAGTCTTGAAAGTATAGAGAATAACACATATCTTACTACTGCTGATATTCAGGATAGTAGCGGCGAAACTCAGAATGTTGGTAGTAATGCGAGAAATAGTAGTTCGGAAAATACTGGTAGCAGCACTGGTAGTATTGATACCGTGAATACGGATAACGGAAAGAGAAATATGGTGGAGTCAGTCAAGGGTAAAATGGGAACTAAATCTAAGGCAGAGATGGTAATGGAATACAGGAGAGCGATTATTAATATTGATAATGAAATTGTCAATAGACTCTCTGAGCTGTTTCTCACCACCTATACACCTTGGTATGTATGAAGGGAGTAAACGATGGATAAGTTTATAATTAAATGCGTACTAAGTGGGCAGAGATTGTCTGTCACTATTCCTAAGATGGTTTCTAAGACTGTCGGGTATGTGGATATTCTGGTAGAGGCTAGCAAAGAGTGGGAAGGGTGCTCTATTGTTTGCTACCTCACTAAGATGAATGATGTAAATATCAATAAACAGGTTTCTCTTGCTAACATCAACGGCAAGTGGTATTATGACGCTAATAGAAATTTCTCACTTAGTTATGGTGAGTGGGAAATTTGGTTCAGTGGTACTATCTATAATGCCCAGTATGACACGCAGTATAGAATTACTAGCGAAACTCAGAATTTCTGGGTGGGTGATACTGGCTATGGCGGTTCTGAAATGACCCCAGAGGAGCTTGCGCTTTGTGAACAGGCTATCGCGCTTGCTAGAACTGCTAACAATAAGTGTGACGAAATCCTTGCTATGATAGAGAGCGGGGCGTTCGTCGGACCACAGGGACCCGTTGGACCGGAAGGACCACAGGGTATTCAGGGACCGCAGGGTATTCAGGGTATTCAGGGCGAGACTGGACCACAGGGCCCTAAAGGTGATGATGCGCCTACGGACTATGTACTAGTTCAGGACGCACAGCCAACCAGCCCGACTAATAGAGTGTGGATTGACCCCAGCGATTCACCCATTACGCTGCCTACTCCTGATGACTTCAACCTTGAAGATATTGTGCAATATTTCGACCCTACAAAGGGTTATTCTGCCGGTGATTATGTTCAGTATAGCAGTGGGGTGTATAAATTCATCTCAGCTCATACTGCTGGTACTGCGTGGAATAGTTCTGAGGTAGTGCAGACTGTACTTGGAAACGAAATTAGTGACTTAAATAGCGCTGTTGATACCTTTGAAAAAGAAACATTAGAAACAGTTGATCTGTCAGAAACGCTTACATCGGGTTATTATAACCTCTCAAATTCTGTCACAAGCGTAAACTTTGCAGAGCCATCAGAAAGTGAAAACTTTATATGCGGATATTTCCAATGTGAACCGGGTGACAATTTTATCATAACTGGACACGGAACTTCCGCCGCAAAGGTTTGGGCGTGGTGTGAAGCCGATGGCACTATAATTTCAAGGTCGGCTACCCAGGATGTTGAAAATTTGCAGCTTACATGCTCATTAAATGCCTCTTATCTTGTTGTAAACATGCATCTCAACTATCCACATGTTATTAAGAGAACAAAATGGTTTACGCAGGCTGATCGCACTAAGTGGTTAGATACTGGTGATGCAATTATTTCAGATTTAACCGAACTATCACCAGAATGGCTAAATTCTGAGGTCATTGCTAAAAATATAGCTGTCAGTAAATACTGGGATACTACTAATGGATTACACCGTGACAGCTCTGAATGGTGTAGTTCCGCAAACCTTATCCCCTTATATGCTGATAAAAATATTGCATACTATTCTACATGTAATTATAATGTTGTAATTACATGCTATGACGCAACTCGCAAACCTCTAGGCCGTGCAAGGGCTGTGACTATTAATAATTTGAATACGCCGCTTATCTCTATTATAAAAGGAACGTATTATATCGGTTTATCTGTACACCAACCAACTGTTGATAAGATATCAATTAAGCGCATAACACCGATTGATAACTTTATTTATCCGTTTGATAATGCATTGTATGTTCCAAACACAGCTATATCACATCCAGATGAAACTTGGTCTTTTATTACATCAAGTAGTTATGGCGTCGGGTTTTTTGAAGTTAATGCCGGTGAACGATATTATAGTAACCTAACACTGCTAAATAATTTTGTTTGCTTTGACGCTGACGGTAATTGTATCGGTTCATCGACTTATGCAGATATTCCATATAATGCAAGAATTTACACAATCCCTCAAAATGCTGTATATTGCGCGGTAATGGTTCAATACAACAGATTGCACAACAACGAATATAGCACTGTGTCCTGCAAAATCCGTAAAGACAAGAAAATACTGTGCATTGGAGATAGTATTACCTACCTTGATAATCAGCGCAACACTAATTATGACGGCGCAACGCTGTTTCTTGGATGGCAAAAACAACTTGAGTATGCAGGTTATGAAGTAGCAAGCGCTGGATTCTCGGGGTATACTTATGCTGTCACACAAGAAGCTGGAAGCATATATACAGAAATTGTAACAAATAATTATGATGTGAGTGGGTACGACATTTTCATTCTGAGTGGCGGCTCAAATGATGACTTATATAACGTAACTGTTGGAGATGTGCCTACCACATACCAGGCGACTTATGACCCCTCTACAACGTGTGGGGCGATTGGTGGAATATTGTCTTACATCCGAGCTAATAACACATTGGGTAAAATCATCCTCGCAACACCTACAAAAGCTGAGTCACAATCACGTCCTTTTGCCGAAGCAAAACTATACGCTCAGGCGGTACGCAACATGGCTGATTACGGTTCCTGCTATTTACAGGACAACTTTGAAGTAATGAATACACAGCCATTTACACCGGGATTTACCGCGACACATTACGACACCGTACATCCAAACAAGCTTGGCATGGAGATACTTGGACAACTTATGCTCAAGGCCGTGGAAAATTGCTAATTAAAAGGGAGAGTGCATCACTCTCCCTGAAAGGAGAACTAAATGGACGATGAAAAAGAATTCAGTGGGTTACTAACAGATGAATAATTTCTTTCATGAATTTATGGTGGAAATTGAACTTGGACCTAGTGTTTTTGTGCATGGTCCAGAGTTCTGGCTAGTATTCCCTTGGATATTATGGATGCTTTTAATAATTGCTTTATTCGGAGGTAAAATAAAATGAGTGTTCAAGTATACCCAGCCAGTATGAAAATAAACGGCGATAGCGGTTATACACCTATGATGTGTATAAGAGGACCACAGGGAGAAACCGGGGCACAAGGCCCTAAAGGTGATACCGGCGATGGTTTACAAATTGATGGTGCTGCTGTCAGTCAATCAGCTTTGCCATCGGCTAGTGAGCATAGTGGTGAAGCTTGGCTTGTAGATAGTGTTATTTATTACAGCAACGGGACAAGCTGGACAAGTGGCGGTACAATTCAGGGTCCTGCTGGACCACAGGGTATTCAGGGAGTACAGGGTGTTCAGGGACCTAAAGGTGATACGGGCGCTACTGGCGCAACTGGTGCTAAAGGTGATACTGGTGCTACAGGACCACAAGGACCAACCGGACCGCAGGGACCTCAAGGACCAAAGGGTGATACAGGACCTAGAGGTCCAGCTGGCGTAGGAATTGGCGATTTTGAATATAGTCCTGTAGTGCTTATTAGTAATACTGTGCCTACCAATCCGCCTAATATGCTACTGCTTATTGAGCACACGTCATTTCTAAACGCTGGTACTGTTATGCTTGGCTTTAGAAATGCTCCACCTAGTGCCAGACCGGATGGTACTAGTTTACTGACAGGTGACATATATGTTATGCAGTGTGGGATTAATAATCATCCTATTATTTGGGGTGGTATTACGGTGTACCCGTGTGCTGTATGGATATATGTGAATAATGCGTGGAGTAGAAAGAACGGTAAAGTGTGGGTGAATAACCGTTGGTGGCCACTTAATAGCCTCTGGTTAATAGAGAATGGGCATATAATAAGCGTGTGCTCACATGGTAGCCAATGGAGTGTTAACGAAAATGGAAATACATGCAGTATAAACGCTACGTTTACATCCGCTGGAACTGTGACATTTGGGCAGTCATTAAATGCTGCAACTTACCCATATAGGTTACATGCAGAAGGTGCTATTACAACCACTAGTAGCGGAGGTAGTGATAACGCTAAAATAGGCGGACCAATACCACAGCTTGGTCAAGGCGGTGCACAAGGTGTAGGAGACTCAATAGGCGGTAGAAG
>JAEIGA010008317.1_pt1 | contig 15720 bp, 5 predicted proteins | sample 9270691 | NCBI WGS metagenome assembly JAEIGA01 (sample SAMN17057246, study PRJNA624740) | gut metagenome | biome: biome; isolation source: fecal sample | host: Bos grunniens | place: China: Xizang | collected 2019
AGTATTTATAGTATTTAACCAAGCCAATACCGAACGTGTAGAATACATGTTGGATACACTAAAAATCAATGGCTTTACATTCTTTGAACAAGTTCAAGGTCGTGGTACCAACGGGGGCGAACCTCGTCGTGGTACTCACACCTGGCCAGAAATGAACTCTGCCGTAATGACAGTAGTAGAAGATGACAAAGTTGAAGAACTTTTAAGTGTAATCAAAAGACTAGATATGCGTAATCCTGCGGTGGGAGTGAGAGCATTTGTCTGGAACATCGAACAAACTGTATAAAAATTAGGAATAGTGTAGGGACAATGCGTGCATTGTCCGTGAAATTTGCCTAAAACTCACTATTCTAAAATAAACTTTATCCGAGACATTTTCAAATAATCTCAAATAATCTCAAATTCTGAGTCGGTCTTGTGGTCGGCTCAGTTTTTTTGTGAATTTTAACATTTAGGGGCGAAATATGCCTATTTAGGGGCGAAATTCGGGTATTAGGGATAGAAATTGGTTTGTTTGTATGTTCTTTAACATAAAATTATATATATTTTTTGTATCTTTGTACTCGATTTTTTAGACTAAAATTTATAAAATGGTAAAGTATTTTAAATTATTGTCATTAGTTAGTTTCATATTCTTGTTTGGGGCTTCAATGCAAGCACAAACTGTAATGACTGGAACAGCTAAGACTGAAGGGTTTCAAGTAGCAGACCCTGGTTTTGAAAATTGGACACAGCAATTTGATGGGAAACCTGCCTTAGGTGGTGGTTCTACAGGTGCCAATACAGGCAAAGGTCTATGGTATGGTGCCAATGTGTTTAAGGATGTGGGTGTAAAAGTTTATGGTCATGTCGTTCATAAAGAATCAGGTCGTCTTGGTGGCTCTGCTGCAAAATTGGTCGACACAGAAGTGGGAGCTCTTGGTATTACTGAAACATCTCCATCTTGGGTTACATTGGGAACTCCTTGGTCTTATGTTAAGGGTATAGATACAGGTTCTGCAACTGCAGGTACAGACGGTGGTGTTAAATTTACAGCTCGTCCAGATACTATGGCTGTATGGATAAAACGTGATGCAAGCAAAGGAACAGAAAATATAAATTTAGTGTATTATTCTTGGAAAGGTACAGCTAAGGGTAATAAATATAAAAATAAAAATGGTGGTTGCGAGTCTACAGGCGAACATATCAATGAGGAGTCTGATATTCGTCTTCAAACCGATGCAAATGATTGTGGCTCATACGGAAATGGCATGCAAATAGGTGAAGGTCATTTTCAAACAACTACCCAATACAAAAATTGGACTCTAATAAAAGTCCCAATTAAATACTACAAAGACGATGTTCCAGAAATGATGAACATAATTCTTTCTGCGTCAAACTATCCAGAAGGACGTAGGAATGATGGTCTTCATAATGGCAACTACCTTATCGTAGACGATTTGAGTCTTATTTATAGTTCAAAAATTCATGAAATTCGTTTAAACAACGAGCCTTTAAATAAATTCAAGTCTGATGTTTATGTTTATACAGTATCTTTAGGTGAAAATGCTACTTCTAAAGATATTCCTGCTATTACATGTAAACGTAGTGGTAGAACTCTTACAGACAAAGAAGTTTCTATTAATTATGCTGAACAACTAGGAGATACTACTACTATTACTGTGCGTGCAGAAGATGGTTCTAGCACATCTTCTTACAAAGTGGTGTTTAAACAAACAGAATCTATAAATTCAAATGCTGCTGGCATTCATGTAAACGGGGTTTCAATTCCATCATTTAGTGGTTTCCTTACAGATTACAACATAGAATTACCATACGGTACTGCAGAAGCTCCAAATATAGAAGTTATTAAAGCAGAACAAACTCAAGAGGTAGAGGTTGTTTCTTGTTCAAACTTCCCTTGTGTGGCTAAAGTTATTGTAAGAGCAGAAAATAGATCTTATGAAACTGTTTACAATCTAAACTTATCTATAGGTCAACTATCTGATAATACATTAAAAGACATAAAGATAAATGGAAACTCTATTCCTGGTTTCAAACCAGAAAATAATACTTACCAAGTAGAATTACCTTTAGGTACTACTGCTACTCCAACCATAGAAGCAGTATCAAAATATGCAGAAGGTGACCAAAATATAGTAATTACAAATGGTGGACTAAACGGACGTTCAACAATAGTGGTAACACCTCCAACAGGATCTCCTCGTACATATCGTATCACGTTTGTGATAACAGAGTCTAGTTACTCATATTTAAAGGATATTCAAGTAGGTGGTGTATCATTGCCAGATTTTAATGCAGAAAATACACAATATGAAGTTAAGTTGCCTCTTGGCACAACAAAACTTCCTGCTATTACTTGGACACAAGGTGACCCTTATCAAACAGTAAGTGTTACCGACGAAGGTGTAAATGGCACAGCACGTATTACTGTAAAATCTCAAAAAGGTAATAGTACTATTTATCGTATCAATTTCTCTGTGGAGAAATCTACTGTAACAACATTGAACAATATCTTTGTTAATGGTACTCCTTTACAAGGTTTTACACCAGATACTTATGATTATACCTACAATGTAACAGGTGATGTAACCACTCGTCCTATAGTAACTTGGGAGACTGCTGATGCATACCAAATAGTAACAAAGAATCCTACTTCTGAAAGTACAGTTTCATTAGAAGGTGTAACCAAGTTAACTGTGCGTGCACAAGATGGCAGTACAGCTGTTTATAGCATCACTTTCACTCAAAAATTGTCTGATAATGCTAGTTTAGCAGATTTAAAAGTGGCAGGATATGAATTAACTCCTGCATTTAGCCCAGAAACAACAGAATACATTTGCAAGTTGGGTCGTGGTACTACAACAGTGCCTGCTATTACTTTCACAAAAGGTGATGCTACCCAAGTGGTGCGTGTAGATGAAAAAGGTGTAAACGGTGTAGCTACAATTACTGTGAAAGCGCAAACTGGTACAACACAAGTATATAGCATTGCTTTCTCTGTAGAAACATCTTCAGATGCTACATTAAAAGATATTTTAGTAGGAGGAAAATCTGTAGATGGATTCGCACCTAACACATTTGAATATAATGTTACCTTACCATCTGGCACTACAGTATTGCCAAACATTGAGGCAGTTAAAAATGATGCTGCCCAACGTGTAGCTATGATTAAGGGTGGTGTAAATGGTACTACAGAAATAAAAGTAGTAGCAGAAGATGGTGCAGAACTTATCTATAAATTGAATTTTAGTGTAGAAAAATCATTAAATGCAAATCTAAAAAATATCTATGTAGGTGGTAATCCTTTAGCAGATTTCACTCCAGATGTAATGATGTATCGTTATGTCCTTGCTGAAAATATGTCTTCATGTCCAATTGTTAAGGCAGAGGGCTATCCAGGTCAAACAATTACCACTACAATGCCTAAATTGGTAGGTGTTGCTCGCATAGAAGTGCAACCAGAAATTGGTAATGCCAATATTTATACCATTGAGTTTGTTCGTGAGATGTCTTCAAACAATAAACTTGCGAATATGATGGTAAATGGTAAAGACTTTGGCTTCTCTCCAGATGTAAATGACTATACTATCTCTATGCCAGAAGGTACAACAGCTGTGCCTACAGTAACATATTCTAAAGCAGAAGAGAAACAAAAAGTTCAAACTATTAGTGGTGGCTTAAATGGTACTACACAAGTGGTGGTTGTGGCAGAAGATGGAACTAAAAATATTTATTCTATCCACTTTAGTGTGGAAAAATCAGATAATGTTAAACTAGAAGGTATTTATGTAGATGGTTTCTTATTATCAGATTTTGATGCAAACAATACATCATATATCTATTTACTTTCACCTAATGCAACTACTTTGCCAAATGTAACATACAAGTCTGGTAAAGGTCAGCAGGTTAGTATGTTACTTCCAAAATTGGAAGGTGATGCTACTTTTGTTGTAGCCTCTGAAGATGGTAAAGAGAAAAATACTTATACAGTAACATTTAAAACTGAAAAATTATCAGAAGTTACATTAAAAGGAATATACTTAAATGGTGTGCTTTTAGATGGTTTTGATGCTCAAACTAACGATTATACACTAAATATAGCAAAAGGTGCTACTTTGCCTGTTATTTCTTATGAAAAACAAGACAAAACACAACAAGTAGTAGTAAATAATCAAGGCTTAAATGGTTGTACTATTACTGTAGTAGCACAAAATGGAAACAAAAATACTTATAGCATTCAATTTAATGAATTGGTAAGTTCTGTTGCTCTACTATCTGATATTCAGTTGTATAACAATACTACAGATCAATTTGTTTCTATTGATAAATTCAATGAAAATACCTTTGAGTATGATGTGAAATTGCCTTGGGGAACAAAAGTTTTACCTGTTATAAATCCTGTACCTGCAGCTTATGGTCAAGTAATAGAAATGACCGAGGGTGCATTGGAAGGTAAAACTACTATTAAGGTAACATCAGAGGATGAATCAGTATCTGAAACATATATCATAAACTTCTCTGTAGAAAAATCTAGCATTGCTACTTTAGACAATATCTTAGTAGATGGAAATGACGTAAGTGGCTTTGACCCAATGACATTTGAATACACCATTAATTTACCTTATGGTACAAAAATGGTTCCTGCTATTGATTTTGAATATGGAAAAATTGATGGTGCTCCTATTGTGGAACAAAAGGTAGAGATTGTAGATGCAGGTCTTAGAAATGGTGTGAAAATAAATGTAACATCAGAAGATGGTAAAGATAAACGTACTTATACTTTACGCTTTAAAGTAGCACAATCTGGTAAACCAAATGTGTTGAAATCTATAGTAGCTGGTCAAACTTCTGTTTCTTTAAAAGAAGGTGTGTTCGACTATGAGATTACATTGCCAGAAGGTGTAACTGAACTTCCAATGTTGGCTGGTGAAAAAACATACGATGAACAAGAAATTAGAGTTGCTATATTGGCAAATCGTTATGTTGTTACAGTAATTTCAAATCAAGAAGATGTAGCAAACACCGTTTACAATATTACTTGCAATTTCACTAAGCCATCTATGGTAATTACTGGGGTAGAATTAAAGAATAATGCTAAATTGTATCCTGCATTCTCACCAGATGTTACTCATTATATGGCTCAAGCAAGTAGCAAACAAGATATTTCTTTCTTATACGACGATAGTCGTTATGAAGTGAAGTTCCCTGCTGCTCAAAATACCGATAAGAAAATCACCGCTGTGATTAGTAAAATTGGTGACGCTTCAGAAAGTAAGACTTATACAATGGAATTAAAAACAGTAACACTTCCAGAGTATATACAATATGATGAGTTATTTTTACAGTATGGAACAAAAAATTCACATGAGTTTAAGTTAGAAGCACCTGTTTCTAGTATATCATTCAAAACTCATAAGCAGACATTAGGTACTAAAGAAATGCATGTAGCTCAGTTAGTAGACGGTAAATGGGAAGATATATGGAGTAAAACTTTAAAAGAAGAATGGCAAACTATTAACGTATCCGTAAATCCTAAAGCTACTGAGATAAAATTTTATGTGTTAATAGGTCAATCGTGGAGGTTTTATTTTAGGGATGTGAAACCTGAATATGCGCAACCAGGCATTCACTCACTAAAAGTGAACGGCAAAGCAGCTACTAAAAATGGAAACAACTTTACAGTAACTGTAGATCCTGATTTTTATGGAATTCCAACATTGGATATTATTAGTGATGTTAAGAACAACACTTATGGTGCTCACTGGCAAAGTGTATTAGAAGGTGAATCTTATGATATTAAATGGGGTGATGAAGTAGATGGTGTGCGTAAAGCAACTATCACATATTACACAAACCAATTAAAGAGCTCTACTTATACATTGACTGTTACTCGTCCTACTTCTTCAAACAATCTGTTGAAAGACTTAATTGTAGAAGGAGATAAAGAGTTAGGCTCAAAATTAACACCAGATTTCAATCCTGAAACACTAGAATATAGTATTAAAGTGCCTTGTACCAAGGGAGAACTGCCAAATATAGCTGCTATACCTGCTTCTGCATATTCTACAGTTGCATTTAGTCATGTTAATAATTTTGCAAATTCAGATGCAGTATCTTCTATTAGTGTAACTGTAACTTCTGAGTCTGGTATTAAGAAAATGTACACTGTGTATGTAGAACCAGCCTACAGAGATGTGTCAACATTAAAGAATATTTCGGTAGAGGGATACAATATAGATTATCAACAAGGTACAGCATCTTATACCGTTACATTGCCTGCAGGTACAGAAGTATTGCCAGCTATTAGTTATACAAAAGATACAGATGCACAAACAGTAACTTTAAACAAAGGTAGAAACACTACTATATTTGTGAAGAGTGAAAACAATGCTTCACAAACCGATTATACTATCAACTTTGTAAACGAAGAAGTTAATACTCATGCTCAATTGAGCAAACTTGAGGTGCTAAATGATGCTAATATGAATCCTCAGTTTGCCTCTGATGTTTATGAGTATCATTCTACAAAATCTGAAAAATATCCAGTCTTATTATATAATAAGGTGGGAAATGAAGATGGGTTGAAGGTTACTTATAATAAAGATGTAGTAAAATTGGATTTATCTTGTGTTTTACCACAATTAGGTATTACAGAGGAGGCTTCATATTCAGTTTATTTAGACGATGTAGTTTCAGACAATGCATCTTTGAACACTATAAAAGTGAATGGAGTAGGACTAGCATACTTCGATGCTCAAACTGCTGATTATGAAATACCATGTCAAACTTTAGATGGTATTGAAGTTGAACCTGTTCTATCAGAGGTAGGTCAAACTATGGTTATGACATATAGTGAGGAAACTAAAACTCATACTATAGTAGTTACTGCATCAGATAAGAAAAGTACTAAAACCTATACTGTGAAATTTGTTCAACCTATTAGTGATAATGCAACTTTAAAAGGAATTTGGTTGAATGATGAGTTGATTAGTGGTTTCAATGCAGATGTAAATGTGTATTCACATACTATTCGTTATACAAATAGTGATGTGCCTACACCTAAATGGGAAGAACCTATGATGCCAGATATTAAGGTAGTTGGTGCAGATAAGGGTCAGGTTATTAGCATAGAAACCAAAGGTATCAATGGTAAAACTTACATAAATGTAAAAGCAGAAAGTGGTTCTGAAAATACTTATGAAATTGCATTTGAGGCTCAAAAATCTGATTATGTTTATTTGAAGAACATATTCAAAAACAGTGAGGAGTTAACAGAATTTTATCCAACTTTAAATTCATACCCATTTGATATTCCAGTTACAGAACAACGTCCAGTGATTTCTTATGAAGCTGGAGATGCATTCCAAGTGATAGATGAAGATAATGATGATGATAAGCATGTTATTACAGTAACTGCACAGTCTGGTAAATCATTCACATATACTATCTACTTCAATAGAACTTATGCTAAAAATGCGTTGTTGAATGGTATTACTTTAGATGGTGTATTGCTTGACAAATTTGCATCAGACGACTTAGAATATGATGTGGAACTACCTGTAGGTACTACCGTGTTGCCAATGATTGGTGTAATCAACGGTGCCGATGGTCAAACTACAAAAGTAGTAACTAATGGTGTAAATGGTGATGCAGTAATCACAGTTACAGCAGACGACAACACTACAAAAGAAAACTACACCATTCACTTTACAGTGGATAAATCTCAAGTAAATACCTTGCTTGATATTCAACTAGATGGTGTTAGCATCGAAGGTTTCGATCCTACTCGTTATGAATATAACCACACCATGCCTGTTGGCAATCGTGTATGGCCTCTAGTTTCTTATACTGCAGGTGATGCTTACCAAACAGTAGAAATGACAGAAAACGAGGTTGATACTTGGAACAAAGTCGTTACTCTAGTGGCAAAACCAGAAGATGAAGAAAAAGAAAGTAAAACTTATACTATCACTTTAAATGTTGAAAAATCATCTTTGACAGCCTTGAAGGATATTCAATTGAACAACGTTTCAATAGAAGGTTATAATGCTGATACTACTAAGTACGTGATAGAATTGCCTATAGGAACAAAAGAATATCCTGAAGTAACATATACATTAGGTGATGAGTTTCAAGTGGTTGACCAACATGAGGATGGAAACAAGGTGACATTAACCGTTACAGCCGAAGACTCTAGCGTACGTGTTTATACCTTGGAATTTGTAATCTTACACTCAAGCAATGCTAATTTATCTTCAATTTCTGTAAATAATGAAGTTTTAGAAGATTTCAAACCAGAAAGATTAAGTTATAATTATGAACTGCCATACGGAACTACCGAAATGCCAATTGTTACTTATGAATCAGGTGATATGTGGCAACAAGTTTCAGTGATTGATGGTGGTGTTAACGGTGATTATATAATCAATGTTGTGGCAGAAGATGGTTACACTACTTTATCTTATGTAATACATTTCTCTGTAGCATTGTCTAATAATGCTCTGTTGACAGATATTATAATAGGTGAAGAGTCATTGAACGACTTCGATCCAGAAGTATACAATTATACATATGATTTACCATATGGTGTAACAGAAATTCCAACTGTGACTGTAGCATCTACAGAGGGTCAAACAGTAGATATTGTTAATGCTACTTCTTTAGATGAAGTTACTACTATTACAATTACTGCAGAAGATACTAAAACAGTAAAAGTTTATACAATCACTTGGGGTAATAAAAAATCAAGCAATGCCCAACTAAATATGATTTATTTAGATGGGGTAGCGATGGAAGATTTCAATCCAGAGAATAGTGACTATCCAATTTCATTGCCATACGGTACCACAGAAATGCCTGTGATTACTTGGGAAGCAGGTGATGCAGATCAGACTGTTACCCTTGAATGGAATGACCAAACAGCATTCATTGCTGTAGAAGCACAAGATGGCACGCCTGGTGAATATGTAATTACATTCACTATTGAAAAATCTAGCGAAAATCGCTTGAAAGATTTAGCAATAAATGGTGTTACTGTTGAAAATTTCGACCCAGAAGTAGTTGAATACAAAATAGTTTATCCTGCTGGTACTCCAGTAGAAAATTTGGCAACTATTGACCAAATCTCATATCAAGTATTTAACGAAAGTGAAGAAGTATCGTTTATAGAAAATGGTATGGTATTGATGGTGCAAGTAAAAGCAGAAAACGGCGATGTACGTACATACGTAATTGCTCAATCTATTGCGCTATCTAATAATACTTTATTGGAAGATATTATGATAGAAGGTAAATCTTTAGATAGTTTCGACCCTAAAGTACTTGAATACACTTATATCTTACCATATGGTTCTGCTGTTGTTCCAAGTGATATTACATACGTAAGTAGTGATACTACTCAAACAGTGTCTGTGTCTATAAACCCATTGGGTGAACCTACAGAAATCTTCGTTACTGCAGAAAATGGAGATAAAGCTGTGTATAAAATTCACTTTAGTGTAGATGATTACGACCCATCTTCTATACCAACAGAAGAAAATGTTTGCGTAACACTTATGCCAGATGGTCAGTGGAGATTTACTACAGATTGTAATAATGTTACTTTGTATTTAGTAACAGTAGATGGTAAATTTATCTTATCAGCAGCATTGCCACTAGTGGATGTAAATGTGCCTAATATTTGCGATTTGGCTGCAGAAGGCTTTACATACAGAGGTGGAGAATGTCAGGTGATAGCTTATTATTTCCTACATAATAACAAGAAAGTAATATCTCGAGGTAAGTTTAGAACTTCAATTAATCAATAATCAACTGATTATAAATAAAAGCCGAAAATTTTGATTTTCGGCTTTTTTTTATTATGTTTGTCTTTTGAACATTAAAACCAAAATCAAGCATGAAAAAAATCTTACTTCTATTTGTAGCTGTTTTAGTTGCAATCTCAACATGTAGTGCCGCACTAAATATCCCTAGGGGTACTATATATTACGACAATAGCGTAACAAACTTTGAATTTGTAAAGTTTGTATATGGATACGAAAATACAACTCAAGGTTCTATTGTAGTGTCAATGACTAAGGGTGAAAATAATGTTTGGTCATATACTTTCGATAGAAATGTAAGAAATGTTGAACGTTATTTCTTCTCTGGTACAAAACTTTCTGATGGTACCTACAATCAAACCATCTCTACTTTCAAAGATTATATTGTAAATGATAGAAAAGAAATTCGTACTGCTACTTTAACAAATACATTCCGCACAAACTATATCTTCGTGCCAGAAGACAATACAAATAAAAACTGGTATCCAGGTACTTGGATGTCGCTAACAGACTTCAAAGAACAAGAAGATAATTCAAACTTGCCTTCAGCAACATGTAATCCAAACTCAAATACAGTGCCAGTGGTATATCTTACCACAGATAGTGGAAAAGATATTACTTCAAAAGAAGAATATGTAACTGGTACTATTTATGTAGATGCAAAAGGTATTGCAGGATATGAAAATGCAGGTAGTGCATCAGCTCCACTTGCTACAGAACTTAAAGGTCGTGGCAACTGGACATGGAATGGTTTTGACAAAAAACCATATCGTATCAAAATGAATAAAAAAGCATCGCTTTTAAATCTAACAACAGATAAAAGTTTCAACCTTTTGGCTCATGCCGACGATAACTACGGTTTCTTACGTAATACCGCAGGTTTTGGATTGAGTCGTTATTTCGAGTTGGAATATACACCAACTCAAGAACCAGTAGAGTTATTTTTAAATAATGACTATAAAGGTCTATATTTCCTTGTAGATCATATCAAAGTTTCTTCAAATCGTGTGCAAATTGAAGAACAAGATGATAATGAAACTAATGCGGATAATATTACAGGTGGTTGGCTTCTTGAAATTGATAACTACAGCGACGATCCACATATTACTATCAATAAACCTAATGGTGAAGAAATGTGGTTTACATACAAATCGCCAGAGGAGTTGTCGTACCAACAAGAAATGTATATTACAAATTTCCTAAATAAGGCTACAAGTGCTATTTATGTTGAAAATAAAAGCAGCACAGAATGGGAAAAATACATTGATATGGATGCTTTGGTAAACTATTACCTTGTATACGAAATATTAGGTAATCGCGAAGGTTTCCATGGTAGCTGTTATATGCACAAAGACAGAGGTGCAGACACCAAACTAGTATTTGGACCAGTATGGGACTTTGGTAATACACTTTGGGATATGAGTGATACCTTTATTTATGAAGAATATCCATACGGTATTAAATGGATTGATGAAATTGCAAAATTCCATCGCTTCCAAACAGCAGTGCGTAAACGTTGGTTAGAAAAACGTGGTTCGTTAATGCCATACTTACGTAGTGTAGTAGATCCATTTATTGAAAAAATTACATATGCATCACAATGCGATTGTAAAAAATGGCCAAACTATGGTAATAAAAATGTGCTTTCTAGAAAACAAGCATTCTATGATCTTATAACTAAACGTTTGTCTTGGCTTGACACACAATTTGGAACAGTAGGTGTAGAAGATGTTGAGTCGGTAGACATTTTTAGCGTTTATCCAAATCCTACTGCAGGTAAGATATTTGTAAATACAGAGGAAGAAATTTTATCTGCTAGTGTATATAATTTGTCAGGACAAATGGTTTTAGATTTACCTGTGGATACCAAAGAGTGGGATTTAGGTTTAAAAACAGGTACCTATCTTCTGTCTGTAAAAACAGCAAATAACACTTTTGTTAAGAAGATAATGGTGAAATAATTAAGGTAAAGTCCAAGTAAGTAAGGAATTATATAAAAAAATCTGTAAAAATTGTATTTAATTATTTTTTACAAAGAAAAAAAATACTATATTTGCAGTCCGTTTTGGGAATATAATAAACATTAAAATATAAATTGTCATGACAAAAGCAGAAATAGTAAATAAAATAGCTGACAACACTGGCGTTGATAAAACCGTTGTTTTAGCCGTTGTAGAAGAATTTATGACACAAGTTAAAGACTCTTTAATTGAAAGAGAAAATGTCTATCTACGTGGTTTCGGTAGCTTTATTGTTAAAGAAAGAAAACAAAAAGTGGCTCGTAATATTTCTAAACAAGTTACTATTACAATTCCAGCTCACAGTGTTCCTTCTTTCAAACCAGCTAAGACTTTCTTAGATTCAGTAAAAGAAAAATAATAATTATATAACTCAAAATTTTATAGCTATGCCAAGCGGAAAGAAAAGAAAAAGACATAAAATGTCTACACACAAACGTAAAAAAAGATTGAGAAAAGATCGTCACAAAAAGAAAAAATAAGATCTTTCACAATCATTACAACATAGAACAGACTTTCCGTAAAAAAGAAAGTTTGTTCTTTTTGTTTTAGTAAATAAATTCTCATGGAAAACAAGTTAATATTAGATGTTCAGGATTCTCAGATTTCTATAGCACTTGCAGAAGATGGCAGGTTGGTAGAATTTAGCAGAGAAAGTAGGGTGGCTACATTTTCTGTGGGTAATATTTATTTGGCTAAAGTGAAGAAAATAATGCCAGGTCTAAACTCAGCTTTTATTGATGTAGGTTTTGAAAAAGAGGGTTTCTTGCATTATTTGGATTTAGGATTAAATTTTTCTACAATAAAAGAATTTCTTTCTAAAAACAAAAACTCACATTCTTTGAATATGAAAGATGTGAAGTTTTTGGATGAACTCCCAAAAGACGATGTTGTGTCTTCTTATTTGAAGGTTGGAGATACTATATTGGTTCAGGTGATTAAAGAACCTATTTCTACCAAAGGACCAAGACTAAGTACAGAAATCTCTATAGCAGGTAGAAATTTGGTGTTTATGCCATTTACCAACAAGGTGTCTGTTTCTACCAAAATAAAAGCACAAGGAGAAAGAAATAGACTAAGAAAAATAGTAGCAGGTGCAAAACTTCAAAATTGTGGTGCTATTATTAGAACTGTAGCCGAAGGAAAGTCTGACGACGAACTACTTGCAGAGTTAAAATCTCTTGAAAAACTTTGGAATACCATTTTAGGTAAAATTCAAGCAAAAAAAGAAACTCCTTATCTAGTATATGAAGAGTTGAGTAGGGCAGAAGCAATACTTCGTGACCGTTTTAACTCAAATTTTGACCAAATTGTAGTAAATGATAGGGCAATCTATGAGGATTTGCATTCATATATTACTCAAATAGAGCCAGAAAGAGCAGATATTGTTAAGTTTTACGATGATACATTGCCTATTTTTGATGTATATAATCTTACAAAACAAATAAAATCGTCTTTCGGAAAGATTGTCCCATTCAAAAAAGGTGCTTATCTTGTTATTGAACACACCGAAGCTCTTCATGTGATAGATGTAAACAGTGGGGTGAGAAATAAAAATTCAAAAGATCAAGAAGATAATGCCTTTGAGGTGAATATGGCTGCCGTAGAAGAAGTTGCACGTCAGGTAAGGCTTCGCGACTTGGGTGGAATTATTATTATAGACCTTATTGATATGCGCACGGCAGAGCATAAGCAAGCAGTGTATGAGCGTATGTGCGAGGTGATGGAAAATGATGCCACAAAGCACAATGTACTTCCTCTTTCTAAATTTGGTCTTATGCAGATTACTCGTCAAAGAGTACGTCCTGCTACTGTAATAGACACAAAAGAGCAATGTCCTACTTGTGGTGGACTTGGTTCTATTAGATATTCATTATTGTTTATCGATTTATTGAAGACTAAAATTGATTGGGTACGTTGCCAACTTAAATATCGCAAATTTACTTTGTTTGTGCATCCGTTTGTATATGCATATATGAAGCAAGGTCTTCCTAGTTTGGTTTTCAAATTGAGATTGAAATATGGATTGTTTTTCAAGATATTGCCAAATCAATCTTTCTCTCTTCTTGAATACAAATTTGTAGACAAAAGAGGAGAAGATATTGATGTGAGAGATAGTAGAGAAATGGCGTAATATGCCATTTCTTTTTGTTTATGAAGTTAAAAGAGAAATACGAAAATATCATTAATTGGTTTGCTAAGAATATGCCTGTGGCAGATTCTGAACTAAATTATACCAACCCTTTTGAATTGTTGGTAGCAGTGGTTCTTTCGGCTCAGTGTACCGACAAAAGGGTAAATTTAGTTACACCTGCACTATTTGAGGCATATCCTACGGCAGAAGCAATGTCTAAAGCAAGTTTGGAAGATATTCTGCATTATATTTCTTCTGTTTCCTATCCAAACAACAAGGCAAAACATTTGTTGGGTTTGTCCAAGGCTTTGGTTGATAGATTTGCAGGTGTAGTGCCTGCGTCGCAAGATGCGCTTCAAACATTGCCTGGAGTAGGGCGAAAAACAGCAAATGTAGTAATGGCAGTGGCATTTGATAAGCCTGCAATGCCTGTTGATACTCACGTTTTTAGAGTGTCGCACAGGTTGGGATTGGTGTCTGCTTCTGATACAACTCCCCTTGCGGTGGAGAAAAAGTTGGTAAAAAATATCCCTAATAAGATATTGGGTTTGGCGCATCATTGGTTACTTTTACATGGTAGATATGTGTGTAAAGCGTTGAAACCAGATTGCGAAAATTGTGGAATTAAGATATATTGCTCTTTTAATAGCAAAAAAATAAGAAAATAAAAGAATATTTGCTTATAAATTAGTAAATTTGCAATTCGGATTAGAAATAACTAAAAACTTAAAGATATGATTAAAATTACATTTCCTGATGGCTCTGTTCGTGAGTATGAAAACGGAGTAAATGGATTTCAAATAGCTGAGAGCATAAGCTCTAGACTAGCTCAAGATGTGATAGCAGTGCAAGTAAACGATGAAGTTACAGAAATTAATCGTCCTATCACAGAAGATGCTACTATTAAATTGTTTAAATGGGATGATGCAGAGGGTAAACACGCATTTTGGCACACATCTGCTCACCTTATGGCAGAAGCTCTACAAGAACTTTATCCTGGTATTCAATTTGGTATCGGACCTGCTATCGAAAATGGTTTCTACTACGACGTAGACCCAGGTACAGCAGTTATCAAAGAAGGTGATTTCGCTGCTATCGAAGCTAAAGTAATGGAAATTGTAGCTCGCAAAGAGCAAGTTGTACGCGAAGAAATCTCTAAAGCTGATGCTTTATCAATGTTTGGTGCTAAAAACGAAACATATAAACTAGAACTTATCAACGACCTTGAAGATGGTAAAATTACTATCTATCGTCAAGGCAACTTCGTTGACCTATGTAAAGGTCCACACATTACAAATGTGGGTATGATTAAAGCGTTTAAAGTCACTGCAGTAGCAGGTGCTTATTGGCGTGGAGATCAAACTCGCAAACAATTGACTCGTCTTTATGGTATTTCTTTCCCTAAAAAGAAAATGCTTGATGAATACTTAGAGTTGATGGAAGAAGCTAAAAAACGTGACCACCGTAAAATTGGTAAAGAACTAGAACTATTTACTTTCAGCGAACCTGTAGGTAAAGGTCTTCCATTGTGGTTGCCAAAAGGTACAGCGCTTCGTCTTCGTCTAGAAGATTTCTTGAAGCAAATTCAAAAACGCTTTGGTTACCAACAAGTTATGACCCCTCATATTGGTCAAAAAGAACTTTGGGTTACTTCTGGTCACTATGCAAAATATGGTCAAGACTCATTCCAACCAATTCACACTCCAGAAGAAGGTGAAGAATATTTATTAAAACCAATGAACTG
>JAEIGA010008318.1_pt1 | contig 15720 bp, 8 predicted proteins | sample 9270691 | NCBI WGS metagenome assembly JAEIGA01 (sample SAMN17057246, study PRJNA624740) | gut metagenome | biome: biome; isolation source: fecal sample | host: Bos grunniens | place: China: Xizang | collected 2019
CTGATTCTGAGTTCATCTTCAAGCCTTATGAGTGTGCTGAGGGTGAGTGCTGCGGCGGTGACGAGTGTAAGTACGTTCCTGAGACTGACGCAGTGCGTTTTGTACGTGCTGTCCTCGCATGTCCTGACGGAGTCGAGCGTATGAGCAGCGAAATGGCAGGTCTCGTGGAAACTTCAAACAACCTCGCTATGGTAAAGATCGAGGGTGGTGAGTTCTCAGTGAAGACTCTTATGAGAAGCTCTGTGGATACAGCAAAGGATGCTCTTGCTCAGAAGTTCGAAGCAGTATTCTCACTTGCAGGTATCGAGACTTCGTTTACAGGCGGATATTCAGGCTGGGCTCCAAATCCGGATTCAGCTATTCTCGCTACAATGAAGAAGGTATATAACGACCTCTATGGCAAGGAGCCTGCTGTCATGGCTATCCATGCAGGTCTTGAGTGCGGTATCCTCAGCGGTGCTTATCCGCATTGGGATATGGTATCATGTGGCCCGACTCTCATGAGCCCTCACTCTCCTGACGAGCGTGCAAACATCCCTTCAGTGGCAAAATGCTGGGAATTCCTTCAGGCAGTGCTTGCAAACATTCCTGTAAAGTAATCTATATTACATATGTCTCAAAAGTGCTCTCAAATCGAATTTTGAGAGCACTTTTTCTTATAGATTGTCAATAATATTGAAAAAATGCTTACTGTTGTTGTGTAAAATGAACAAAAGTTGGTATAAAATATTGTATTTTGCTTTAAAAAGTGCTTAATTTGCAAATTATGCCAAATGCAAAAACCACAAACTAACCAATTATAATTATTAACCACTAACTAAACGCTAATGAAACGATTTTTTGCACTGTTGCTCCTTGCATCGCTGTGTACGTCCATTACGGGTGTTGCGGCTTATGCATCGACCGCTTCTATTTCTGCATATCAGCAGAATGAGAAAAGACATGTTTCAGGTAAAGTGACTGATGAAACAGGTGCTCCTGTACCAGGTGCGTCTGTTCTTGTACAGTCAAACACAACAATCGGTACAGTAACTGATGTTGACGGTACTTTCGAAATGATGGTGCCTGCATCAACAAAGGTTATTGAAGTAGGTAGCCTCGGTTATGAGACTGTTGCCGTTACTCTTACTTCAGCTGCAACTTACAACGTAGTTCTCAAGGAAGACTCTCAGATGCTTCAGGAGACTGTGGTTGTCGGTTACGGTACAATGAAGAAGACTGAGGTCGCTTCTGCTATTTCTTCTGTTAAGAGCGAGGACTTCATCAAGACTCCTGGTGCCAATGCCGCTGAGCTTATCAAGGGTAAGGTTCCTGGTCTCGTTGTCAACACTCCAGACGGTAACCCAGTATCAAGCACACAGATTTCACTTCGTGGTGCTACTACTCTTAAGGCTTCTACAGCTCCACTCGTACTCATCGACGGTATCCCTGGCAAGCTCGATCAGGTTTCTCCAGATGACATCGAGTCTATCGACGTACTTAAGGACGGTTCTGCAGCTGCGATCTACGGTACACGTGGTACAAACGGTGTGATCGTTATCACAACTAAGAACGCTCAGGGCGAAATGAAGCCTACAGTTGATTTCAACGCTTACGTTTCAACTCAGCAGATCACTCGCGCTCTCGGCTACATGACAGCTGACGAGTATCGTACTCTTGCTAAGGGTCACATAGGTTACCGTGATGAGGGATCAAGCACAAACTGGCTTGACGAGATTACTCGCACTCCACTTTCACAGACTTACAACATCAGTCTCCGCGGTGGTACAAAGCAGACTAACTACGTTGCTTCATTCGAGTATCGTGACATGCAGGGTATCATCAAGAGATCTGACAACCAGATGATGTTCCCAAGAATCGAGATCACTCACAGAATGTTCGACAACATGTTGAAGTTCAATGCCTCTGTTAACGGTTTCAGAATGAAGTATCATAATGGTACTGACGGTGGTAGCTTCAACAGCGCAGTTTATAGTAACATTAACTACAACCCTACAACTCCTGTTTATCAGCCAGACGGTTCATACTCAGAGAACACAGGTATCACTGACTACTACAACCCAGTATCAGTTCTTAACGAGACTGAGGGTGATACAGAGGCTACAATGCTCCGTATGCAGGGTAACGTTACTTTCACTCCTATCCAGGGTCTTGATTTCAAGGCATTGTTCTCTGACAACATCTACAACCAGATCCAGGGACACTACCAGACCAAGAACCACTCATACAATGCTCGTACTCCTAAGAACGGTTTCGCATCACGCGGTACTCAGCGCAGCGAGCAGAAGATGATGGAGCTCACAGCACAGTGGAAGAGCTCAGTAAATTCTAAGCATCATTACACAATCCTCGCTGGTTATTCTTACCTTAACAACAACTACCAGAACTACTGGATGCAGAACTCTAACTTTGCTGTAGATGATTATCTCTACAACAACATGGGTGCCGGTACTCAGATCAACACTGGTTACAAGAGCGGTTACATGAACATGAGCTCAACTAAGGAGGAGGATTCACTCATCGGTTTCTTCGGTCGTGTGAACTACAACTACGAGGGTAAGTATATGTTCTCTGCTTCGTTCCGTCGCGAGGGTTCAACTAAGTTCGGTGAGAACAACAAGTGGGGTAACTTCTGGTCAGCTTCAGCTGCATGGAACATCAAGCAGGAGTCATTCCTTAAGGATGTAGATGCTGTTAGCTCACTCAAGCTCCGCGCAGGTTACGGTGAGACAGGTACTGAGCCTTCATCACGTTACATGTCTCTCAACACTCTCTCATTCAGCAGCAACGCTTACTATAACGGTACATTCTCACAGACTCTCATGCCTAGCAAGAATGCTAACCCTAGCCTCCGTTGGGAGCGTAAGCACGAGTGGAACGTCGGTGTTGACTATGGTTTCCTCGGTGAGAGAATCACAGGTACAATCGACTGGTATCGCAGAAAGACTATCGACCTCCTTTGGGACTATACAGTAGCAACACCTCCATACATCTACTCTTCAATGACTGCTAACGCAGGTTCTATCCTCAACAGCGGTATCGAGGTTGGTCTCTCAGCTGACGTAGTTGCAACTAAGGATTTCACTTGGACATCTTCAGTTAACTATTCACACAACGTGAATAAGCTCCTCAGCCTTTCAAACGACAGCTTCCTTGCAGTTGATTACTCAGATCAGGGTTCAACAGGTGAGCCTATGCAGCAGACTACACACCGTCTCCAGGTGGGTCAGCCTCTCGGTAACTTCTGGGGCTTCAAGAGCGTAGATATCGACGAGACAGGTCATTGGATCATCGAGGGTGAGGACGGACAGCCTAAGCCAATCAGCGATCAGCAGCCAACTGACAAGCAGGTTCTTGGTAACGGTATTCCTGCACACTACCTCAACTGGAACAACAACTTCAACTGGAAGGGCTTCGACCTTGCAATCTCTATGCGTGGTGCATTCGGATTCGATATCCTTAACCTTACAGCAATGAAGTGGGCAGCTCCTACAATGCTTACACGTGGTAACGTTCTTAAGAGCGCATTCGACAAGGTATACGGAAAGGCAGTTCTTGCTGACGACCAGCCTTGCCAGTATGTAAGCTACTATGTTGAGAAGGGTGACTACTGGAAGATCGACAACATTACTTTCGGTTACACATTCAAGTTTAACAACCCTAACATCAATAACCTCCGTATCTTCACTACTCTCCGTAACGTAGCTACGATTACAGGTTACTCAGGTATCGACCCTGAGCTCTCAGTTACTGGTCTTACTCCAGGTATCGACGATTACTATCGTTACCCTGCAACAAGATCTTATACATTTGGTGTTTCTCTTAAGTTCTAATTTGACTGCGTTATGAAAAAAATATTATTTGCAATTTCAATCATTGGTGCACTTGCCGTATCATCGTGTACGGATTTGACCGAAAATGTATACAGCACACTGACGCAGAGTTCTTACCAGTACTCTCCAAAGGATCTCAGACCTGTTGTCGGTGCTTGCTACACTCCTATGAGAAGCTGGCAGAGCCACACTGGTCTCTGGGCTATGGACAACACAACTACTGATATGCTCGTGATGCCACCTAACTCAACAGGTTGGGATGACGGTGGACGTTATCGTCGTATGCACTATCACTCATGGAATTCAGAGCAGGGTGAGATCCAGTCTGCATGGAACGCTACCTGGAAGGGTATCGGTCTCTGTAACAACGCTCTTTCACAGATGGAGGTCAACCAGCTTGGTCTCGATGATGCAACTCTTAAGGCTGCAATCGCTGAGCTCCGCGCACTTCGTGCTTATTACTACTGGGTTGTAGTTGACAACTGGGGAGATGCTCCGCTTGTAACTGGTCCTACTCAGGAGCTTCCAGCAAAGGTATCTCGTCAGGAGATCTTCAACTTCATCGAAACTGAGGTTAATGAAGCAATTCCTGCTCTCTCTGATGTTCAGGGTGGTGCACAGTATGGTCTTATGAACAAGTGGGCTGCTTATGCTCTTCTTGCAAGACTTTATGTAAACGCTGAGGTTTATACAGGTACTGCAAAGTGGCAGGAGGCTATCAACGCTTGTGATGCTATCATCAACAGCGGTAAGTTCCAGCTTTCAGCTAACTTCAAGGATAACTTCCTTGCTGATCAGGCTAAGATGGCTTCTAACAAGGAGGTAATCTTCGCTATTCCTTTCGATCAGTCACTCGCAACTGGTTTCCAGCTTCACCTTTACTCATGGGGTGCACCTCTTAAGAATGCGTTTAACATCGCTTCAACACCATGGGGTTCAGGTTGTGCAATGGCAGTTCCTGAGTTCGTGAAGACTTATGACGCTGACGATACACGTCTTGCTGACAGCTTCCTTGAGGGTACTCAGTATGTATATGGAACAAACACTCCTATCAAGTGTATCTATGATGCAATCGATGGAGTATTCCAGGATCTTGCTTACACTAAGGAAATCCAGAGCGGTAACTTCACAATGGAGTGGGAAGGTCTTCGTATGAACAAGTTCGAGGTTCCTGCAGGTTCACCAGGTAGCCTTGACGCTGACCAGCCAATCTTCCGTTATGCTGAAATTCTCCTCACTAAGGCTGAGTGTCTCCTCCGTCAGGGCAAGTCTGGCGCTGGTGAGCTCGTAAGCCAGGTTCGTGCACGTGCTTTCAAGGCAAATCCTGCTAAGGCAACTGTAACTGATGCACAGCTTAAGGAGAACACTGCACAGCAGTATGGTTACTATCTCGCTGACTACGGTACTTCACTTGACAAGGGTGACACATCTCCAGTTACTCTCGGTCGTATGTACGACGAGTACAAGTGGGAGTTCGCTTGGGAGTTCGGTAACAGATCACGTTGCGTGAGATTCGGTGTTTACACTAAGAAGAACTGGGTATCACACAAGTCTCTCGGTGAGTACACTGCACTTTATCCAATCCCACAGAGTGCTTTGACTCCTAACCCTAATCTTGAGCAGAATCCTAACTACAAGTAGTAGATAGCTCTAAATATCTATATCCCCAAGACAACGGCATGCCGCTGCCTTAGGGATATAGTTTTTTTAAATATAACTACTAATCAATACACACTTATGAAAATTAAGTTTCCTTTGATGGCGGCTGCCGTGCTGTCTGCTGCTTTTGTGTCATGCACATCAGCTAAGGAAGACGAGACTGCCATGAAGATGATCACTCCTGTGAAGTTTTCTGATGTAAAGATCAATGATGGTTTCTGGACACCAAGACTCGAGAGCCATAAGGCTGTTACCATGGGTGTCTGCATCGACCAGATCGAGAATCAGACAGGACGTATCAGAAACTTTGAGAATGCTGCTGCAAAGCAGGGAGAGCATTCAGGAATCTTCTTTGATGACTCTGACGTATATAAGGCTCTCGAGGGTATGGCATATTCACTCCAGAATATTCCGGATCCTGTACTCGAGGCTAAATGTGACGAGTGGATCGATAAATTTGCCGCTGCTCAGGAAGAGGACGGTTACATCAATACTTATTACACTCTGACAGGTCTCGACAAACGTTGGGACAATATGGACAAGCACGAGATGTATTGTGCTGGTCATATGATGGAGGCAGCTGTTGCATATTACAATGTGACAGGAAAGCGTAAGCTTCTTGATGTCTGCATCAAGATGGCTGATCATATGATGTCAATCTTCGGTCCTGGCAAGAGAAACTGGGTTCCGGGTCATGAGGAAATCGAGCTTGCTCTTGTAAAGCTTTATGAGGCAACTGGTGAGAAGAAGTATCTCGACTTCTCAGAGTGGCTTCTAGATCAGAGAGGACATGGCTATGGTTCACATGGTGTAGGTCAGGGGCCTTTCGGCGGCAGAAAGTGGAATCCTGTATATTATCAGGATGATGCTCCAGTACGTGAGATGAGCGAAATTGCAGGACATGCAGTACGTGCAATGTATCTTTACTGTGGTATGGCTGATGTGGCTTCATACACAGGTGATCAGGGATACATTGACGCATTGAACCGTCTTTGGGATGATGTTGTTCTCAGAAACATGTACATCACTGGAGGTATCGGTCAGTCTGCAAGCAATGAGGGCTTTACACACGACTATTCTCTTCCTAACCTTTCAGCATATTGCGAAACTTGTGCATCTGTAGGTATGGTATTCTGGAACTGGCGCATGAACCAGTTTACAGGAGACAGCAAGTATGCAGATGTAATGGAGCGTTCTATGTACAATGGTGCACTTGCAGGAATCTCTCTCGAGGGTGATACGTTCTTCTATGTAAATCCTCTTGAGTCTGTAGGTACTCATCACAGAAAGCCTTGGTATGGTTGCGCATGCTGCCCAAGCCAGATCTGCCGTTTCCTTCCGTCTATCGGAAACTATATTTATGGCGTGTCTGAGAATGCTGTATGGGTGAACCTCTACATGGGTAATACTGCTGAAGTAAAGGTCGGCAACAAGAACGTCACTCTTACTCAGGAGACAAACTATCCATGGGAAGGTGCTGTCGCTCTTACAGTGGGAACAAAGTCTCCAGTCAAGACTCAGGTTCGTATGAGAATCCCTGCATGGTGTGAGAACTATACTCTTGCTGTTAATGGTGCGGCTGTTGAGGCTCCTGTTGAAAAGGGTTATGCCGTTATCGATCGCAAGTGGAAGGATGGTGACAAGGTTGAACTTGTACTCGATATGCCTGTAGAGGTTGTTGCAGCAGATCCACGTGTCAAGGAAAATGAGGGTCTTCGTGCCGTTCAGCGCGGACCGCTCGTATATTGTATCGAGGAAGTTGACAACAAGGAAGGATTCGAGGATCTCAAGATTGCTGAAAATGCTGAATTCACAACAGAGTTCCGTCCGGATTTCCTCAGAGGTGTAGTAGCAGTTACTGCAAAGGTTGGTGACCAGACTTTGAATTATATTCCATATTACACTTGGGACAACAGAGAAGCCGGAAAGATGAAGGTTTGGGTCCCTCTTAACAACTAAAACTAAACACACAGACACATGAAACGTATTTTATTGGTATTCAGTGCCTTTATTTTGATGATGAATGCGGCTGCCGCTCAGGAGTACATCCAGAACAGAGCTCCGCTTCTTCAGAATGACTATATGGAGCTTCCTCTTGGTGACATCAAGGCTGAGGGCTGGCTCAAACTTCAGCTCGAGGCTCAGCGCACAGGTCTTACAGGCAATCTCGATGAGTACTATCCAAATGTGGTAGGTAAGAGAAATGCATGGCTCGGCGGTGACGGTGATGCATGGGAGAGAGGTCCATACTGGATCGACGGTCTTCTTCCGCTCGGCTATATCCTCGGTGATGAGGAACTTATCGCTAAGGCTAATGTATGGGTAGAGGCTATTCTCGGTTCTCAGAAGGAGGATGGTTATTTCGGTCCTGATACAGACCGTGAGCCAGAGCCAGGTCTTCAGCGTACAAACTCACACGACTGGTGGCCAAAGATGGTTGCTCTCAAGATCATCAAGCAGCACTATATGGCAACTCAGGATCCACGTGTGATTCCTTTCCTTGACAAGTATTTCCGTTATCAGCTCAAGATGCTTCCTGAGTATCCACTCGATCATTGGACATTCTGGGGTGCACAGCGTGGTGGTGATAACCTTGACATCGTTCATTGGTTCTATAACATCACAGGCGAGAGCTACCTTCTCGAACTCGGAAAGCTCATCCATGAGCAGTCTACTCCTTGGACTGAGTACTTCTATGATGGCGAAATCCTCCGTACACCTAACGTGCTTCACTGCGTGAACCTCGGTCAGGGTTATAAGGAGCCTATCGTATGGTATCAGCAGAGCCAGGATGTAAAGCAGCTTCAGGCAATGGAGAATGGTGGTGCAGAGATCAGAAAGCACATCGGTCTTCCTACAGGTCTTTGGGCTGGTGACGAGCTTCTCAACTATGGCGATCCTAACCGTGGTTCAGAGCTTTGTACAGCAGTCGAGATGATGTACTCACTCGAGACTATGATGCGTATTACAGGTGACACTCAGTGGGCTGACTACCTTGAGAGAGTAGCTTACAATGCTCTCCCTACACAGGCTACTGACGACTATACTGCTCGCCAGTATTTCCAGCAGACTAATCAGATCGAGTGTACACGTAACTCATACCGCAGCTTCTCTACACCTCACGATGATACTGACCAGGTGTTCGGTCTTCTCACAGGTTACCCATGCTGTACTACAAACATGCACCAGGGCTGGCCTAAGTTCACTCAGAACCTTTGGTTCGCTACTGAGGATGAGGGTCTTGCTGCAATGGTATTCGCTCCTTCATCTGTAACTGCAACTGTAGCAGGTGGCGTGAAGGTTGAGGTTAAGGAAGAGACTTTCTATCCTTTCGATGAGACTATCAAGATGACAGTGAACTTCCCTGACAAGAAGGTCAAGGGCGCACACTTCCCACTTAAGTTCCGTATCCCTGCATGGTGCGAAGCACCTGTAGTTAAGGTTAACGGTGAGGCTGTGGAGCAGACTATGACTCCTGGCTGCATGGTTACTCTCAGAAGAACATGGGCAAAGGGTGATGTAGTCACTATCGAACTTCCTATGACAATCGAGTGCTCAAGATGGTATGACAAGGCTGCTGTCATCGAGCGCGGACCGCTTGTATACGCCCTCAAGATGGAAGAGAACTGGGAGCGCAAGGAAATGGAACCTGAGAATCACGTAAGATATGGCAAGTACTACTATGAGGTAACTTCACCTACAAAATGGAACTGGTGCTTCACACGTGCTTCTCTCAGACCGGAGAATTTCCCTACAGCATTTGAGCTCGTACGTCAGGATGTAGACAAGACTGCATATCCATGGAACCTTGAGAATGCACCGCTTGTTATCCGCTGCACAGCGAAGGAACTTCTCAACTGGACTGCTTCACGTGGTTCTGCTTGTGACATTCCGTTCTTCACTCAGCAGGGTGCTGACGTTGGTGAGGAGGCAGTTATCGAACTCATCCCTTACGGCTGTACAACATTGAGAATTGCAGAATTCCCTGTAAGATAATAAACATGGCTTCTGCTTTTGGAACAAAGCCACGCTACGAAATCCTTGATGGATTGCGTGGCGTGGCTGCTTTGATTGTCGTAGGCTTCCACATGCTGGAAATCTACGCGAAAGGTCCGGCCTCGCAGGTCATCAATCACGGTTATCTCGCTGTTGACTTCTTCTTTGTCCTCAGCGGTTTTGTGACCGGTTATGCATATGATGACAGATGGGGTAGGCTGAGTACCTGGGAGTTCTTCAAGAGACGACTGGTAAGACTTCATCCGATGGTGGTCTTCTCAGTCATCACTGGAGCTGCCCTCTATTTCTTTCAGGGCTATTTTTCTAAAGCGGCCCTTGAAAGTACCGGCTGGATACTGTTCCTGGCCTGCATACTCACTGATCTCCTGATGATCCCGACAGGAAAGGGAATCGATGTCAGAGGATGGGGAGAAATCACAAGCTTCAACGGACCGAGCTGGTCGCTGATGTTCGAGTATTGGGGCAATATTCTTTATGCCTTCCTTTTCCGTCGTCTGCCGACTGTGCTGATTGGTGTCCTTTGTGTTGTGAGTGCTTTCTTTACCATGGATCTTGCTCTGGGCTGGGATATGTTCGATATTTTCCCGAAGGAGAAATATAATCTCGTGGGTGGCTGGATTCTGAATCCGCAGCACATGTACACAGGCTTCGTAAGGCTTATGTTCCCATATCTTTGCGGCCTTCTCATAGCACGTATCCTGCCTTCACGCAGAACTGCTGAAAATCCAAGCGGAAGTCCGCTGCATCTCAAAGGTGGTTTCTGGTGGTGTACATTGGCAATTGTGACTATTCTCTCTGTACCTTGTATAGGTGGCGAGGTAGGAGTGACTGACGGAATCTATCAGTGCATCGCTGTGTGGTTCCTCTTTCCGCTCGTCGTGCTTGTCGGTGCGGGAAGTGTGATCAAGACCGCTTGGGTTGAGAAATTGTGCCGCTTCCTTGGAGATATTTCCTATCCTTTGTACATCGTACACTATCCTGTGGCTATGATGCAGTTCAGATGGCACAGAAACTTCCCGGATGCCCCTATGTGGATGCATATTGCTGTATTCATTTCGGTTTATCTCCTTTCGCTCATGATGGCTTATGCTGCCCTCAAGCTTTACGATGAACCGGTAAGGGCATGGCTTAAAAAACATTGGCTTAAATAACAGATTATGAAAAAGTACCTGATAGTAAGTGCGATTCTGGTGGCTCTTAGCTCATGTCAGAGCGGAAAGGCCATTCAGGAAAATCTCGGAGTACGAGGTAATGAACTTATATCTTCTTACGTGGCGGAGTTCAATGCGACTGACGAGGAAATATATATCCAGGATTTCCCTAATTCAGCTGCAGAGCAGTTCCTTAAGGATAATGTTCCTGTCTTCGAGTGCCCTGACAAGGAACTCGAGAAGACATATTATTTCCGCTGGTGGACATTCCGCAAACACGTGAAGACAACTCCTGAGGGATACATCATCACGGAGTTTCTGCCTGACGTAAGCTGGGCAGGAAAGTACAATGCAATCTGCTGTCCTGCAATGCATCAGTTTGCTGAGGGTAGATGGATGCGTGATTATAAATATCTGCTTGATTATGCTGAGTATTGGTGTCGTGAAAAGAAGGACGCGCGCAGATACAGCTTTCCTATCGCTGACTCATATCTTAAATTCTATGCGGTCTATCAGGATATGGACTTCATCCGTAAATCCTATCCTCATCTGAAGGAAATATATGCTGCATGGATAGACCATTGGGACGAAGAGCCAGGACTTTATTGGCAGACAGATAACAGGGATGGAATGGAAGTTTCCATTTCCGGTTTGCTTGGTAAGGATATCAAGGGTTATAGAGCGACTATCAACAGCTATATGTATGCAGATGCGGCTGCGCTTGCTACAATGGCTGAAATGCTTGGCGAGACTGAGGAAGCAGACTATTACAAGGCAGAGGCGGCCAAGATGAAGGACATCGTGAACAATCGTCTTTGGGATGAGGCTGCCCGTTTCTACAAGGTGATTCCTCGTGGTGGAGATATGACGATGTCATATGCCCGTGAGCAGCATGGCTATGTTCCATGGATGTACGATATTCCAGAGAAAGACCGCTCGGATGCCTGGTATCAGCTCACAGACCCTCAGGGTTTCAAGGCTCCTTATGGCCCGACGACAGCTGAACAGCGTGCAGAGGGCTTTAAGGTTATCTATGAAGGTCATCCGTGCCAGTGGAATGGTCCTAGCTGGCCTTTCGCTACTGCACAGACCCTGACTGCACTTGCAAGAACTATTCATCGTTTCGGTGAGACTGAGGGCGCAACAAAGTCGGCTTATTTCGAAACTCTTCAGACTTACAGCAAGAGCCATAGACGTGTAAATGAAAATGGCCAGACTGTATGCTGGATCGATGAGAATATCCACCCATATACCGGAGATTGGATCTGCAGAACCATGCATCTTGGAATTAACTATAAGTATCGTGAGAGAGGAAAAGATTATAATCATTCTTCATTCTGTGATCTCGTAATCAACGGACTTATGGGCCTTCAGCCTCAGCTCGACGGAACAGTAGTGATTGAGCCGCTTCTTCCGGAAGGGGAGTGGGACTGGTTCTCGATTTCGCGCATCTGCTGCGGAGGCCGTGAGATTTCTGTCGTTTATGATAAGACCGGTGAGCACTATGGTGGTCCAAAGGGCTTTACTGTCTATGTGGATGGCAAGAAGGCTGCCCATGCTGATACTTATGCAACACGTTTAGTAATTTAAGACGATACTATGAAGAATTACTTTATTTTGACACTTGCTTTGCTGCTCTTCTCTGCATGTCAGAGTGGAAAGGCTGTTCAGGAGGCCTTGAGCCAGCGAGGCGACGCTCTGATTTCAGAGTATGTAGCTGAATTCAATGCAACTGATGAGGAACTCTATATCCAGGATTTCCCTAATTCAGCTGCAGAGCAGTTCCTTAAGGATAATGTTCCTGTCTTCGAGTGCCCTGACAATGAACTCGAGAAGACATATTATTTCCGCTGGTGGACCTTCCGCAAGCATGTGAAGACTACTCCTGAGGGATATATCATAACCGAATTTCTTCCGGAAGTAGGTTGGGCTGGTAAATATAATGCTATCAACTGTCCGGCCATGCACCAGTTCTCTGAGGGAAGATGGCTCAGAAATACTGACTATCTTACTGACTACGCACGTCATTGGAGACGTGAGAAAGCTGATGCGAGCAAGTACAGCTATCCTATAGCATATTCATTCCTTGAATTCCATAAGGTACATCCTAATGTGGAATTCCTTAAGGAGTCATACGATGATCTGAAGACCATCTATTCCATGTGGTATGACAAACGTTGGGATGAGCAGGCTGGAATGTTCTGGCAGCTTGACGGATATGACGGAATGGAAGTTTCTGTTTCAGGAGGTCTGAATAAGGATGCGACAGGATATAGAGCAACTCTTAACAGCTATATGTATGCTGATGCCGTAGCACTTGCAACACTTGCAGAGATGTTCGGCTACACTGAAGATGTAGAGTACTTCAAGGCTGAGGCTGCAAAGATGAAGTCCATTGTAAATGACAGACTTTGGGACGAAAAGGACCGCTTCTATAAAGTTATCCCACGTCATGGTGATATGAGCTTCTCGTATGCACGTGAGCAGCATGGCTATGTTCCTTGGATGTTCGGACTCCCTGATGCAAGCCGTAACGATGCCTGGGCCCAGCTTACTGATCCTCAGGGTTTCAAGGCTCCTTATGGTCCTACAACTGCTGAGCAGCGTGCTGAGGGCTTCAAGGTTATATACGAAGGTCATGCATGTCAGTGGAACGGCCCGAGCTGGCCATTTGCAACTGCACAGACCCTTACGGCTCTTGCAAGAACTCTTCATCGTGATGGTGAGAATGGCCCTGTTACAAAGGATGCATATTTCGAGACACTTCAGACCTATAGCAACAGCCATAGACGTGTAAACGAGAATGGTCAGAAAGTGTGCTGGATCGATGAAAATCAGGATCCGTTCACAGGTGAGTGGATTGCAAGAAAGATGCTTATCGAAAGCGGACATAAGTATCGCGAGAGAGGAAAGGACTATAATCATTCGAGCTTCTGTGATCTGATCATTGACGGTCTTGTCGGTGTTCAGCCGCAGCTTGACGGATCTATCGTGATCGAACCTCTTCTTCCGGAGGGTGAATGGGATTGGTTCTCACTTTCAAACGTACCTTGTGCCGGTAAGACTCTGACTGTCGTATATGACAAGACAGGTGAGAAGTACGGTGTAAAGCCAGGTCTTAGCGTTTATCTTGATGGAAAGAAAGTCGTTCATGCCGATGATTACTCGACAAGAATAGTACTATGAAAAGATATGTTTTAGTTTCCACGTTTGTATTTTTGGCAGGTGTTCTCCTGATATCAGCCTGCCTTGAGAAGCCTGACCCTCCTCCTGTAGATGGTCCGGAGGTGCTCACTGCAGAAGACAGTCTGATCGTCAGCTATGTTGAGGAGTTCAATAAGGCTGACAGGCAGATGTATGTACAGGCTTTCTCAAATGTGGCGGCAGCGGAATTCATGATGGAAAATATACCGGTCTTTGAATGTCCTGACAAGGAACTGGAGAAGACCTATTATTTCCGTTGGTGGACTTTCCGCAAGCATATCAAACAGACCGTAGATGGTTATGTCATTACAGAGTTCCTTCCACAAGTATCCTGGTCGGGTAAGCATAATGCCATATGCTGTCCTGCCATGCATCAATTTGTCGAAGGAAGGTGGCTAAAGGATGCTACCTATCTCAATGACTATGCCCACCATTGGTGCAGGAATCAGGGGGATGCAAGAACCTACAGCTTTCCGTCTGCATATTCTTATCTGGAATTATATAAGGTGCATAGGGATGTGCAGCTTCTCAGGGAAACATATGAGGATCTGAAGAAAATGTACTCCAGATGGTATGAGCGCAGATGGGATGAGAAGGAAGGCATGTTCTGGCAGTATGATGGCGCTGATGGCATGGAAGTATCGATTTCAGGAGGAATGTCTGAAGATGATTCGGGATATAGGGCTACAATCAACAGCTACATGTATGCTGATGCCGTCGCACTTGCTCATATAGCTTCAATCTTAAGCTATGGAGGTGATCAGGAGTATTATCTTAGTGAGGCCGAAAAGATTGCAGCAATCGTAAATGACAGACTTTGGGATGAATCTGCGCGATTCTACAAGGTTATTCCTCGTTTCGGAAATATGTCCTTTTCTCCTGCAAGAGAACAGCATGGCTATGTTCCTTGGATGTTCGGTATTCCTGGAGCCGAGCGCAATGATGCCTGGCTTCAGCTTACTGACCCTATGGGTTTCAAGGCCCCATATGGTCCTACCACTGCCGAGCAGCGTGCTGAAGGTTTCAAGGTAGTATATTCCGGTCATGAATGTCAGTGGAACGGTCCTAGCTGGCCTTTCGCTACTGCCCAGACTCTTACTGCTCTTGGAAGAACTCTGCATAGGGATGGAGAAAGTTCATATATAAGCAAGGCTGCATATTTCGAGACCCTTCAGACCTATAGCAACAGCCACAGACGTGTAAATGATAACGGGCAGACCATATGCTGGATTGATGAGAACCTGGATCCTTTTACAGGAGAATGGATAGCCAGGAAAATGCTGCTGAGAAGGAGTGATTATCAGATTAAGGAGAGAGGAAAGGATTATAATCACTCAAGTTTCTGCGATCTGATAATTTCTGGACTTATGGGTATACAGCCTCAGCTTGACGGATCTGTAGTAATCGAACCTCTGCTTCCGGAAGGGGAGTGGGACTATTTCTCTCTGTCGCGCATCTATTGTGCCGGAAAGGAAATATCTCTTGTATATGACAAGACTGGAAAGCATTATGACTGTGAGCCTGGACTTACAGTATATGTCGATGGCAAGGCAGCTGCTCATGCTGACACTTATGCTACCCGTATCGTGCTGTAAAGAGCTGTCATGCTGTGAATAAAGTTGCTGCTTGACTTGAGAAAGCATTTGCTTATTAGAAATATTATCACTATATTTGCAGCCCATTTGTGAGGTCTTGTGCCTTCGAATGGGCGCAAATTATTATTTAACAATTAATTACAAACAAAATGATCAAACAGTACGAAACCGTTTTCATTGCAACTCCCGTTTTGTCTGAGGCTCAGATGAAGGAAGCGGTAAAGAAGTACGTAGATTACATCGTTGCTAAGGGCGGTGAAA
>JAEIGA010008319.1_pt1 | contig 15719 bp, 14 predicted proteins | sample 9270691 | NCBI WGS metagenome assembly JAEIGA01 (sample SAMN17057246, study PRJNA624740) | gut metagenome | biome: biome; isolation source: fecal sample | host: Bos grunniens | place: China: Xizang | collected 2019
AACATTCCGCGGACTGTCCGGAAATCTGGACAGGCTCACACAAGTGGAGTATGTCGACCAGAATCCTATCGGAAAGAGTTCCCGTTCAAATGCGGTGACGTATCTAAAGGTCTATGATGATATAAGAAAGCTGCTTTCGGATCAGCAGTATGCAAAGATGAACAACTTCACGCCGTCACATTTCTCTTTCAATATCGACGGAGGACGTTGTCCGGAGTGTCAGGGTGAAGGTTTTGTGAAGATCGGAATGCAGTTCATGGCAGATGTTTCTATGGTATGTGAATCCTGTGGAGGCAAAAGATTCAAGCCGGAGATCCTTGAGGTCAAGTATAAGGGACTTAATATTGATGACATCCTGAACATGAGTGTCGAGGAGGCTATTGACTTCTTTTCTGCTCAGGGTGAGCCTGCCGCAACAAGGATTGCCGAGCGTCTTCAGCCCCTTGTAGATGTGGGATTGTCTTACATCAAGCTGGGGCAGAGCAGCAGTACGTTGTCAGGCGGAGAGAGCCAGCGAATAAAGCTTGCTTATTTCCTCTCCATGACCGATGTCGGAAGCCGCTCCAAGCAGCAGAAGATTCTTTTCATCTTTGACGAGCCGACGACCGGACTTCATTTCTATGATGTCGAGAAACTGCTCAAGTCATTTGATGCCTTGCTTGCAAAAGGACATTCTATCGTTGTCGTAGAGCATAATATGGATGTCATTCGAGCAGCTGACTGGGTGATCGATCTGGGGCCGGAAGCTGGTGATGGGGGTGGAAATCTCGTCTTCGCCGGTACTCCAGAAGATCTGAAGGGATGTAAGGAGTCCCATACTGCCAGGTATCTGTAGCAGCAGTTGTATCCGGGAGATTCACTTCTATGATAAAAAGGGCGGCTTCGTTTACGGGGTCGCCCGCTTCCATATATATGAGCCCGCATCCTGGACCGGTGAGTGTCAAAGTCGCTCCATGTCCGTTTTCATCGATTGCATAATCATAAATGCCTTCCCTTTTGTCGTCCTCCATATATTCTTTTCCTACATCAAACGGAGCATCGGAAGGGTGGAATTCGCACCATATATGTACCTTATCCCCAATATTCCCGCGTATGTAGTCTGTGGGATATGATGTGAAACTGACTGGGGATCTGTCTGTTATTCCGCTTTTGTCCACTCTCCATCCGTCCCCCGAAAGGCCGTCTCCTTCAGGGCGCACTGTAATTGTATATCTGCAGTTCCTCTCTACATCCAGATTGTTCAGACTGTCTCCAAGGTAAAATCTGTAGATAAGGTTCCTGGATGATGAAAATTGTGTGGTGGACATATATTCGATCTCCATTTCCAGATAAGTGCAGACATCACTCCTGTAATCTCCTGCAGAAAAGACTTTTTCATTGTCGGTCTTTATCGGAGGATAAATGTCTCCCTGCATGTTCTCCAGTACATAGAGAGATACCTCCCCGCTGACTCCTGATGGTCCTGAGGTGTTCAGCGGATCTGTTTCAAATTCGTTCCTGAGGAAGCCTGAACTGAAGCATTGGTCGTGACTGGATATTTTACTGGGACCTACGACATCAACTACTTTCGGGCAGTTCCCGATGCGTGCTGAAACGACATTCATTGTCACGCCATCAGAAAGTCTGCTTCTGTCCATCCTGATGCATATCTTGGCCATCAGACGTTTGAAATGCAGTCTGAGTCGTTCTGTACTTCCTGCTACGAAATTGTCGACGCTGGCATACATGGGTATGCCTTCCCGATATTCGTCGGGATAAGCCATGTGATATGTGATTTCGTCCAGCTCATCGATGTGGTCAGCATAGATCTGATATCCGAAATTTGCGCAAGCTCTTATCTTGTATGTGTTGCCTTCTATCAGCGTTACGCTTATGCTTTGATCTGCATCCGGTATCCATATGCATTCCTCTGCATTTCCATCTTTGTCAAAGATCAGAAGACTGACGTCACTGATCTTTTCCTCATCAGGATCCAGGGCTTTGGTGTGCGTGGTTCCTGAATCAAAAACAATTTCTACCGATGATTCATTGTCTTGCCGGATATCTGTACATCCTGATAGCAATGCTGATACAGATATCAGAATGCTATATGATAGTTTTCTTGTTCTGTCCATTTTTCTGCTGTAAAGTCGACTTCTGCAGTTTCCTGTAAGATCGGGTGATTTGGGTCTTTGGTCCCTTTTCTGTGTATGGTTATGTCATATGTGTATTTCATGTTTCGCTCTATGCCTTCATGTGGGTTTCCTGAGCCTCTGTTGATGTCTATTGGCCAGTACCATGTCTCACCTGATATCTTTCCTTCAATGACGAGTCGTGTGTATTGAGATTCTGCGCCTTCCCAGTCACAGGTGTTCGGGTAGCATATGAGTTCAGTTTTGGGATAGAGTGTCTCGGGACCGATTGTCCCCAGGTAATTGATGATGAGCGAACTGTCCCTGAATGATTTCAGGTCCTCGCTTATCAATTCTCCATGATTTATGATGCGCTCTATGTCATATGAGTCCTGCGGTATGATGCTGCATGAGCCGTTGATGTTTATCAGGTATGCTTTTGCTTCTGTTATTCTTTCTCCGTCATATGGCTTTCCTGAGAAGTCGCAGCTGATGGATCGTAATTCAATCGTACTGGAGAGCCTTGTGAATCTGATGTCAGTGAGTATGTCGCCGGCTTCTGCATATGTTTCGGCAGTCATGAGAGGGTGTTGCCTGCTCTCTCTTTCCAACTCGGCCTTGACCCTCTTTAATTTATTGAATGAATCACTTTCCCTCCAGTCATCTTTTGTCCATTGTGAGTTCGCACATAAGAATATTATCTTGGGTCCGCTGCATGAGCCGATCAGTAATGTCTCGTTTTCTGTTTTGTCAAATCTTTGATAGCAGTCGATCCTTTGCATGACGTCATCATTATATACAAGTGCGTCGATGCATTTGACAGGTGCATCCGAAAAGTAATGGACTGCAGACTTCACTGAGATTCTTTGGGGCTTCTCAGTGAAGTCGCCGTCCTGGGAACAGGCTTGTTTGCTGCATCCCTGAAACACCGAAACAGCCAGAGCGGCAATGCTCGGAACGAGCACAGACTTGATGAGTATAATTAAGACAAAGTAAATATGTAAAGCAATGTATATGAGGTTTCGGTGTGCTTTCATGATATGTGTTTCAGAATTGGTAATTTATGCCGATCCTTATGTTGTCAGAAGAAAAACTGTTGTTGTCTGATATATTGTCAATGACTACCCTTGCTGAAGTGCTGATGAGGATGCAGCCCCACACTGAGAATGTGTACCCGACATGAAAGAGACAACCGGCTTCTTTCCGCGAACTGGTCTGTATTCCGGTTGATATGTTGAATCCTTTGAATACATTGGACGGCCAGTAGGTGACCATCAGTCTTCGGGTATTGTGGTTAGGGTGGCTGCCGGTTATGGGTGTATTGGCAAATTCCTTCAGGTGCTCTTGCTCGGTTGCCGTCCTTGATCTTATCGCATCATCAAATGCGATGGATGCTTCTCCTGCAATTGACCAATGATCGCTGAAACCGTAACCGATATGTATGTCGGCCCGTTTTCTCAGCAGTGATGTGACATCTACCCCTAGCAAGCATGAACCTGTCCTGCAAGTGCACGGCAAAGCTGTCGCAAGTGAACAATAGAGTATCATGAGGATGCGTTTCATTTTTTTCGCAAATCTATGGCGTGCCGATGTTTCGATTGAGTGATTTTAAAAAAGATTCTTCAGATTTTTCTTTTTCTTTAACAGATGAAAAAATTTTTAACACTTAAAGATTTATTTTTAAAACATTAAGCAGAGCCATTGCCGGTGTGGTATATGAACTTTGCTAAAATAATTGTACCTTTGAAAGTTGAATTTGTCTATAGAGATGACAGGAATAGCTTTCATACATAGTCGATTCCCGGCCGGCGGTGCAGAGAGGATAACAATAGATATCGCCCGATATCTTAAGAGTTTGGGCGGGTATCGTGTGTTTGTCTATACTACCAGGATATCAGAGTCGCTTATGACAGCTGAATTGAATGAAATCATGACCATACGTCTTGTTCCGTCACAGTTCATTCAGTCAAGACGTTCTGCTGCTGTTGAGGATTACATCGTGAAAGATGAAATAGACGTGCTGGTCCAAGTCGGAAAATCACTTAAGGATATAGAGGGAATCAGGAAGAGGACGGGATGCAGGAGTGTGATAGCTTGTCATGGTGAACCTTTCTGGCAACGTCATTCTATCACGTTCAGAAGGCAGAAAGGACTCATACGCAAAGTGATGTGGAACCTCTATAACAAGAAACGATATGCTGACGGCACACTGGCAATGAGCAAAGCGGTAGAGCGTACCCGCAGAGAGTATATGGCCAATGATGCATTTACGGTATTATGTAAACCATATAAGGATCAGATTTCAGATGTGCTGGGACTTGAGCCTGTGTCAGCGCAGATATATGCCATTGAGAATCCGGAATCAATTGTCCGTGACATATGTTGGGAAAAGGAAAAGGTGATCCTGTTCTGTGGACGTTTTGAGAATTGGTCCAAGAGGATCGACCGTTTGTTCAGGATATGGGGGAAAGTTCAAGACAGGTTGCCGCAATGGAGACTGCAGTTGGTAGGAGATGGAGCTGATGGTAAGATGCTCAGGCAGATGGCTGAAGACCTTGATTTGAAACGTGTCAGTTTCGAAGGAATGCAGAAGGATGTCGGCAGATATTATGATAAGGCATCAATAGTGGTTATGACCTCTGATACTGAAGGCTGGCCTCTGGCATTGAGCGAGGCTCAGGCGCACGGCTGCATCGGAATTGCATTTGGCTGCACTGCGGGTGTTGCTGAAATCCTAGGTCATGACGGCAAATGTGGGTTCGTTGTTCCGCCATTCGATGAGGATCAGTTTGCCGAAACATTGGTGCAGCTGGCATCATTGGATAATGAAGAGAAAATGAGGATACGCAGGAATGCTGTAGCCAGACGCAGTCAGTATGCTCCTGAGGTTATCGCTGAGAAATGGAGAAGACTGTTTGACAAGCTGGCCTGTCAATGAAATGTGAATATATTGTGAAATTAATCTATAAAAGCAATGAGAGTATATAACCCGGAAGGATCTACCTTGAGGAATGATCAGTTGGAGATGCTTAAATGCCTTGAGGCATTTGCTGAAATCTGTAAGGAACATAATATCAGATGGTGGCTTTGTGGAGGCACTCTGTTGGGAGCAGCGCGTCATGGGGGCTTTATTCCATGGGATGATGATGTGGATGTCACCATGTTTGAAGATGACTATTGGAAACTGGAAAAGATACTTATGAACCTGGAGAGTGATGAATATTTCTACCAGTGTATCAAGAGCGATCCCGATCATGTGAATCCTTTCGGAAAGTTCCGTAAGAAGAAAGATCCGGTTGAGTCATCTGATGCAAGGTCAAAGTATTTCAAGTATCAGGGCGTTGGAATGGATGTGTTCTACATTGAGAAGTCCAACCGTTTTGCATCCCATATGGCGAAATTCTTCTATCTGAATATGGGACGTCCGACACAGTACATCAAGAATGCAACTGTGAGACATTGTGCCATCAAGGTGGTGCAGGCTATCAATTTTGGTCTTCTGATACCATTCTGCAGACTTATCGGAAAGATAAATCCAAAGAAGGAGTATCGTATAGCACTTGGAGCCGGCTTCTATAAGTTCCCGTATCATAAGGAAGATATCCTTCCGCTTTCAACTATAAAGTTTGAGGGCGTCGAATTCCCTGCTCCAGGAAATGTGGATTCATATCTGACTCATCTGTATGGTGACTGGAGAAAACTTCCGACTGAAGAGCAGATCAAGAATTCAATGCACTATCCGGTTTATATTAAAGAAATATTCGGGGAGGAATAACGCGTGGATGTTGTTATTACATATGTAGATGGCAATGATCCTGTATGGAAACAGGATTATGAGAAGACCACAAATGTGCCGGTCATGGAAAAACGTTTCCGTGATTGGGGTACGTTAAAGTATCTTTTAAGAGGTGTTCAGACCAAGATGCCTTTTATAAGAAATGTATATCTTGTCGTGTCTCATCCTTCGCAGGTTCCTCAGTGGGTGGATCAGGAGCAGCTTAAGATAGTTCTTCACAAGGATATAATTCCGGAGGAGTTTCTTCCTACATTCAATTGCAATCCGATTGAGATGCATCTGCACAGGATTCCTGGTCTGGATGAGGAATATCTGTACTTCAATGATGACATGTTCCCGGTGGGGGATTGCAAGCCTGATGATTTCTTCCGTAATGGAAAACCGGTCATAGGATATTATACCCATCTCTTTGCCTCTGGTATGTATAAGAAGATATGCCGCAACTCGGATCGTCTGGCCCGGAAGGCATTGGGAATGAAGTCATCTGTATTCTTTACAAGGCCGCAGCATATCTGCTCTCCTATGCTGAAGAGTCAATGCGATGAACTGTATGCCAAGGTTGAAAAAGAAATACGTGAAACTTCCGCGACACGTACCCGTACAGGCGATAACCTGAATCAGTATCTTTTCCTTGACTATATGAACTATAAGGGTATGGTGATCAGGGAAAAGATTTCAAACAAGCATTTTTCGGTAGCCATAGCTTCTGCTGATTCTCTCCGTGAGTTCTTGCATAATCCTACGCACAATCTTGTGTGCATTAATGACGTGCGGTTGAGTGAGTCACGATATGAGGCGCTTCGTGGTGCCATATTAGGTGCCTTTGAGTCTGCATTCCCTCAGAAATCCAGATTTGAAAAATAGATGTTTATGCATAAGAGTCCGAAGATTTCCCTGATTGTTCCTGTGTATGGAGTGGAGAAATACATTACGGAGTTTGCACGTTCTGTATTTGATCAGTCATATCCTCATGTTGAGTATGTGTTTGTAAATGACGGCACTAAGGACAATTCGATACTGATCCTCAAATCTTTGATTGAGGAGGAATACGTCCATCTTAAAGACAGGATTGTCATTGTAGATAAAGAGAATGGAGGACTGCCTGCTGCACGTAAGACAGGATTGGAATATGCAACTGGTGATTATGTGTACCATGTGGATCCTGATGATTGGCTTTCTGAGGACTCATTGGAAGCTGTTGCAAAGTGTGCGCAGGAGACGGATGCGGATATCGTCTATTTCAATTATGTCAAGGAATATACAGACCGCTCGTCTGTAAAGAAGGAGAAGCCATATACTTCAGAGCAGCGTGAACTGTATATCCGTAATATGTACAACCATAGAGCATTCGGTACACTATGCAATAAATGCGTAAAGCGTTCCATATATACTGAAAATCAGTTGCATCATCCTAAGTATGGTTATGCTGAGGATTGTATCCTGTCTGTGCAGCTGGTCGGGTATGCAAAGACTATTGCATATCTTGACATGACCGTATATCATTACAGGAAGACGAATCCTGCATCAATGACACGTCAGGGACTCAAGAGACGTAAAGGAGAGTATATCTCCAATTTTCTTGATCTGTATGAAAAATATCAGAATGTGCCGCATCTGTTAAGTGTCATCTTTGATGATGTCTTTCTTCAGGCTGGCTGGTATTCTGCACTATATGGCCTGAATCTGTACGATTCACGTCCGTATCTCAACGAAAGAATAAAAAAAGCGAAGATCCGAAGAAATTCCAATGTGTGGATTCCGGTTCAGATCTTCGTCAAGATGTGTTCTTGTTTCCGAAAGAAGTAATCTAGCGGCTTTGGTACATTGATTCGTAGTACTTCTCGTACTCTCCGGATGTCACGTTGTCCATCCATGCCTGATTCTCAAGGTACCATCTGACGGTTTTTTCGATGCCTTCTTCAAACTGAAGCGATGGCTCCCATCCCAGCTCCTGCTGGAGTTTTGTCGAGTCGATGGCATATCTTGCGTCGTGTCCGAGACGATCTGTGACATATGTGATCAGACCAAGGCTATGACCTTCCGGGTTGCCAAGAATTCTGTCAACTGTTGCAATCATTACCTTTATGAGGTCAATGTTCTTCCATTCGTTGAAACCTCCGATGTTATATGTCTGGGCAATCTTGCCTTTGTGGAATATCAGGTCAATTGCGCGTGCGTGGTCTTCAACATAAAGCCAGTCGCGGACGTTTTCTCCCTTGCCATAGACCGGAAGCGGCTTTCCGTGACGTATGTTGTTGATGAAAAGAGGAATGAGCTTTTCAGGGAACTGATACGGGCCGTAGTTGTTGGAACAGTTGGTCACTATGGTCGGCATTCCGTAGGTGTCGTGGTATGCTCTGACGAAATGATCGGATGATGCTTTGCTGGCACTATATGGACTGTGAGGGTTGTATTTGGTCGTTTCGTAGAAGAAGTCATCTCCATATGCCTTATGACCCTCTGATGATGCAGTAGTCTTGAATGGCGGTTCTATACCTTCAGGATGATTCATTTCAAGAGCACCATAGACTTCGTCTGTAGATATGTGGTAGAATCTGCACTGCTTTCCGTCTTTTGTCTTGTATCCGTTGACCTCCCATGTGAGTTTCGCTGCCTGCAGAAGCGACAATGTTCCCATTACATTTGTGCGCGCAAATGTAAACGGATCCTTTATCGAACGGTCTACATGTGATTCTGCCGCGAGGTGAATGATTCCATCCACATCGTATTGCTGCATAGTCTGTAACATTGTCTCAAAGTCACAGATGTCCGCTTTTATGAACACGTAGTTCGGCTTGTTTTCAATGTCTTTGAGATTTTCCAGATTTCCCGCATATGTAAGCTTGTCTATATTGATGATGCGGTACTCAGGATATTTGTTCACAAAAAGTCGCACTACATGGCTTCCGATGAAGCCGGCGCCACCTGTGATTATGATATTTCTTTTGAAATCCATAGCTGATTATAATAGTTGTGGCATTTTGCTGTTTGGTTCATCTGCAAGTCGAAGGAGGTACTGTCCGTATTGGTTCTTGGCCATTGGCTGCGCAAGTTCACGTAACTTGGCTGCATCAATCCAACCTTTGCTGTATGCAATTCCTTCCAGACATGCAATCTTGAGCCCCTGTCTCTTTTCAATCACTTCGATGAATGTAGATGCCTCTGAAAGTGAATCGTGTGTTCCTGTGTCCAGCCATGCAAAGCCTCGTCCCAATGTCTGGACCTTCAACTCTCCGTCCTGAAGGAATTTCTGGTTTACAGTTGTTATCTCAAGTTCTCCACGTGCAGATGGCTTGATTGATTTTGCTGTTTCCACAACCTTATTAGGATAGAAATACAGTCCTACGACAGCGTAGTTGGATTTTGGATTCTGAGGCTTTTCTTCAATCGAAAGACAGTTGCCGTTCTCATCGAATTCAGCTACACCATATCGTTGTGGATCAGCGACCCAATATCCGAAAACTGTAGCTTTAGAATTATTTTCTGCATCCGCAACAGCCTGCTTGAGAAGGCTTACGAAGCCGGTTCCGTGGAATATATTGTCTCCCAGTACCAGGCAAGCGCTGTCATTTCCGATGAACTCCTCGCCGATGATGAAAGCCTGTGCGAGTCCGTCAGGAGAAGGTTGTTCTGCGTATGAGAAACTTACTCCATAGTCATCACCATTCCCTAAGAGTCTTTTGAATCCAGGTAGATCTTGAGGAGTTGAGATTATCAGAATTTCCCTGATTCCAGCAAGCATCAGCACAGAAATAGGGTAGTAGATCATTGGCTTGTCATAAATTGGGAGCATCTGCTTGCTCACACCTTTGGTTATGGGGTAAAGACGAGTTCCGCTTCCTCCCGCAAGAACGATTCCTTTCATAAACTGTTTAAAGCATCTTTGACATTATGCAAAAATACAAATGTTCTCTATATTTCCAAAGCGAAACACCTACATTCAAGTATTTTGTCTATATTTGTAAATTAGGTCATACCTGCAAAATAGCTAATGGTACAATGAATAAGGATATTATTACAGTGACATCGCCACTTCTTCCTGATCTTGATGAATTCCATGGTCTGCTGAAGGAAATATGGGCGAGCAAGTGGATAACGAATAACGGACAGTTTCATCAGCAGCTTGAAAAGGAACTGGCTGAGTATCTTAAGGTTCCGTATTTGAGTATATTCACCAACGGTACATTGCCTCTTATTACTGCTCTTCAGGCATTACGTGTTACCGGAGAGGTCATAACAACTCCATACTCGTTCGTGGCTACCACTCATTCCATCTGGTGGAACGGGATCAAGCCTGTATTTGTAGACATCGATCCGAAGACATGTAACCTTGATCCAGGCAAGATCGAGGCAGCTATAACTCCCAAGACAACTGCCATCATGCCGGTGCATTGCTATGGCAAACCATGTGATACGAAGGCTATTCAGGAAATTGCAGACAGGTATGGTCTGAAAGTCATCTATGATGCAGCTCATGCATTTGCTCTGGAAGTCGACGGGGAATCTATTCTCAAGGCAGGAGACATGTCGACATTGAGCTTTCATGCAACCAAGGTGTATAATACTGTGGAGGGCGGTGCGCTTGTCATGCATGATGAGAAGATGAAGCGCAAGGTAGATTATCTCAAGAACTTCGGTTTCAAGAACGAAGTGGAGGTTGTCGCTCCTGGTATCAACAGCAAGATGGATGAAATCAGAGCGGCATATGGTATCCTGGCGTTACGTAAGGTGGATGATGCCATCAAGGCGCGTCAGAGCGTTGCAATAAAGTATCGTGAGGGCCTGAAGGATATACCTGGCATTTCCTTCTTCGAAGATATGCCAGGGGTCAAGCACAACTATTCATATTTCCCTGTCTTCGTTGATGCGCAGCAGTATGGCATGACAAGGGATGAATTGTATTTCAGACTGAAGGACGTCAATGTAATAGGAAGACGCTATTTCTATCCTCTCATCAGCACATTCAGCACATATCGTGGATTGGAGAGTGCGGACCCGAGAAATCTGCCGGTAGCAACTCGTATGGCTGATACCGTAATATGTCTGCCGATGCATCATGATCTGTCAGACGAAGATATTGAACGAACAATAAGCGCAATCAGGAGATAATGGAAGTGAAGAAGAAAATCATGCTGCTAGGCGGTCTAAGGTACCTCATACCTGTCATTGAAGCGGCACATAAGCTTGGCTATCATGTCATTACATGTGACTATCTTCCCGATAACATCGCACACAAATATTCTGATGAGTACTGTAATGTAAGCATTATTGATAAGGATGCGGTACTGGCTGTGGCTAAGGAAAAGAGGATTGACGGAATTTTGTCTTTTGCTGTTGACCCAGGTGTCGTGACTGCAGCATATGTGCAGGATAAGATGGGACTCCCTGGAAATCCATATGAGTCTGTGTGTATCCTCCAGAACAAGGTTAGATTCAGAAAATTCTTGGCCGATAATGGATTCAATACACCTGAAGCGTATGGATTCAGTTCTCCTGAAGAGGCTCTTGCGAAATCTGAAGTGCTCAAGTATCCGGTAATCGTGAAACCTACGGATGCAGCAGGTAGCAAGGGGGTCACCAGGGTGGATTCAAAAGATGTCCTGGAATCAGCGCTGGAGACAGCATTTGCACATTCGATATCAGGAAAAGTGATTGTCGAGCAGTTTATAGAAAAGCAGGGATGCTCATCTGACAGCGATAGCTTTTCTGTAGATGGACGTCTGGAGTTTGTCACATTCTCGGCTCAAAGATTTGATGTATCAGCATCCAATCCGTATACGCCATCGGCATTCAGCTGGCCGTCGACCATGTCAGTTGATGAGGAGGCTTATCTGAAAGGTGAACTTCAGAGGCTGATCACTTTGCTGGGAATGAAGACTTCGGTATACAATATTGAAACCCGGGTCGGAACTGATGGAAAGCCATATATAATGGAAGTTTCTCCAAGAGGAGGTGGAAACAGATTGTCTGAGATGGTTCGTCTTGCTACAGGGACAAATCTGATAGAGAATGCAGTGAGAGCTGCTGTAGGTGAGGATGTGGTGCCGATGCGGGATCCTGAATACAAGGGATATTGGGCTGAAGTGATACTTCATGCAGATGAGGATGGGAAGTTCGATTCCCTGGATATTGCAGAAGAGATAAGGCCGTTTGTTGTAGAAGAAGACTTATGGGTTGCCAAGGGTGATGCTGTCAGCAAGTTTAACGGTGCTAACAATGCAATCGGAACTCTTGTCCTACGATTTGATTCATCTAAGAGACTCGAGCAGTGTCTTGCAGATATTTCAGCATGGCTTAAGATAAAGACCGCATAATTGCCTGGAAATGGAATCGGAAACTTTAAGATCTATAGGAGGATATTTCGAGCTGGAGTTGCCAAGGTATGATGAATACCATGCAGATGCTATTGCACTCAATAGCGGACGCTTCTGTCTGGAATATGTCCTGCGGTGCAGAAAATGTTCGAAAGTATATCTTCCGTACTATACTTGTGATACTGTCCTGGAGTCTATAATCAGACTTGGTATCCCGTATGTGTTCTATCATATAGATAAAGACTATCATATCGCAGATGATATAAGACTATCTGAAGGTGAATCTTTGATATATACAAATTATTGGGGGCTTCAGACAGAATATTGCCATGAACTGTCAAATGTGTATGGCAGACAGTTGATATTTGATTATACACAGAGTTTTTATGCAAGGCCGATAGCCGGCATTGATACCTTGTATAGTTGCAGGAAATTTTTTGGCGTTCCTGATGGCGGCTATCTGTATACAGACCTTGCCGCGGATTTTGACATTGAGCAAGATCAATCTCATATGCGCATCGATTCACTAGTCAAGCGCATAGATATTTCTGCTGAAGCCGGATATGCAGATTTCTGCCGTTGCAGTGACGCATTCAGTGATATGCCGGTCCGGTCGATGTCCAGGTTTACGAAAAGGATGATATCGGGAATTGACTATGCCGATGTCGCGAACCGAAGGAGAGCAAATTATAATTTTCTTCAGCAAAGGCTTGGTGGAAGACCGTTGAAAGAAGGTGAAGTTCCTATGATATTCCCTTATGAGTCTGAAGATGGTGGGAAATTGAGACAGCATCTCATTAAAAACAGAGTATATGTCGCCAGGTATTGGCCAAACGTAGAGGAGTGGGCAGGACCTGATTCAGTTGAGACATGGATAATGGAGAATGTTATTCCATTGCCGATTGATCAGAGATATTCTGAAGGCGACATGGCCGAAATAATAAGGATTGTTACCAATGGATAAGTTGTTGATTCTAGGGGCGACCTATCATGAAGTGGAGCTCATAAGACGTGCTCAGGCTAAAGGAATTTATGTCATTGCTGCTGACAGTAATAAAGACTGGTCTAAAAGTCCCGCGAAATATGTGGCGGATGAAGCATGGGACATCAGCTGGAGCGATATTGAAAGTTTGCGTGACAGGAGCATTGAATCTGGTGTAAGAGGTGTTCTGGCTGGTTTCAGTGAGTTCCGTGTTGAAAATATGATCAGATTATGTGATGAGTTGGATTTGCCATGTGCATTGACCATGGAACAGCTTGATCTGACTCGAGACAAACTGAAGTTCAAGAGCCTGTGTCTGAAGTATGGTATACCAGTTGTCCCTGAATACTCATATGGTGATGCGATGGATTTTCCTGTCATCATCAAGCCGGTTGACAGAGCTGGATCCATAGGGATCAATGTGGCTCATACACAGGAGGAATTTGAGGAATATTATAAGATCGCTTATGACCTGTCACCTTCAAGGAGTGTGGTTATTGAGGATTTTATCAATGACGGCATCAAGGTGGATGTCTATTATTTTGTAAAGGACGGAAAGATCGCCTTGCTCGGTACCAGTGATACAGTAATGTGCAAAGGAACTTCCGGAGCCCCTATATTGCAGAAGGCATGGACCTTCCCGTCAGTCCATGAGTCTGCTTATCTGGAGACAGTCGATGCCTGTGTAAGGGATATGTGTAACGGCATTGGTATCAGAAACGGATATATGACGATGTCTGCGTTCTATCGTAAAGGGCAGTTCTATTTCTTTGAGGCTGGTTTCAGGTTGAGCGGTGAACTGTCATACAACTATTACAACCATCTTTCCGGTATTCATTATATGGATACTTTGATAGACTATTCTATGGGGATTGATAATTCTGATGTTTATGAGGATTGCTGGACTCTTGATCGTGACAAGAAGTCTATCATACTTAATTTCTTTGCCCAGGATGGTTGTATAAATGAAATCACTCTTCCAGATCTGGATGGCATGGAGTTGATATCTGATTTATATGTCAAGACAGGGGACAATGTTTCAAATCCTACAACCGTCTTTATGAAAGCGGCTATGTTTACTATACTGGGACAGGATGAAAGGAAACTTGTGGATGCTGCTATGGCAGTGAACTCCGCATTCCGTATAATCGACACCTATGGAAATGATATGGTGTATGAAAAAGTATCAAGAGAGGAATTGAGCCATGACAGATGATTTTCTTGTAGGAATTCAATGTCCTACATATAACCAGAAAAAGTATATAGAGCAGACCTTGGATGGCTTTGTCATCCAGCAGACATCATTTCCATTTGTCGCAATGATTGTCGATGATGCCTCTACTGATGGGCAGCAGGAAGTCTTGGTGTCCTATCTCAAGAGTAACTTTGATATGAATGCCGACGTATCTTATACCGAGGAAACAGATTATGCACATATTATGTTTGCTCGTCATAAGACTAACGGTAACTGTCATTTTGCAGTCCTGCTTCTTAAGGAGAATCTTTATCAGAAAGGATTGCACTACAAGAAACTTGAGTATCTGGCACCATGGAGAGAAAAAATGAAATATGAGGCCATGTGCGAGGGAGACGATTGGTGGATTGATCCTCATAAATTGCAGAAGCAGTTCGACTTTCTTGAATCGCATCCTGATTATCTTATGTGTGCGACAAGTTATACTTCGGTCAGAATGAGTGATGGATTTCTCAAGAAGGGAATAGAGGAAGGAAAGGGTCGGGATATCGGACTGGCTGGTCTTATGCAGAAGAATACGATAGGTACTCTTACAGTCATGTATCAAGTTGAAGTCATGAATCAATATGAAAGGGAAGTAAGACCGACTGTTCCTGATTTCATGATGGGAGATCTGCCGCTTTGGCTTTATATCGCTTCCAAGGGCAAGATTCATGAGCTTCCATGTACGTCAGCAATGTATCGGGTTCTTGATAAGTCAACAAGCCATAGTACGGATTTTACTAAACAGTATCGTTTCTTTATTGAAGGCAGCAGGATAAGATTGTGGATGAACAGGTTTCTTGGGACTCACTATTCTGTGATCATCTGGTCAAGACTTCTGATTGATACAAGGAACTTCTGTCGCAGGTGGGCAAAGAATCATGGAGGACGAAAAATAGATCTTTGGCGTGATGCAATAAAGATCTTAAAGTCAACAGAGTGGTAATAAAAAAGGGTCGGACGACTAGTCCGACCCTTATCATTATGCTCCGAAGTTATCGTAGAGAATGTTCTCTGGTGGTACTCCGAGTGAATCGAGGAGGTTTACAACCGCTCCGACCATCATAGGAGGTCCACACATGAGGTAAAGTGCATCCTCAGGATTCTCATGCTGCTTGAGGTATGTCTCGAACATCACGTTGTGTACGAAGCCAGCTACGTAAGGTACGCCTGCAGCATCTGCCTCTGGATCCGGTCTGTCGAGAGCGAGGTTGAACTTGAAGTTAGGGAACTCCTTCTCGATTGCATGGTAGTCATCAAGGTAGAATGCCTCCTTGAG
>JAEIGA010008320.1_pt1 | contig 15715 bp, 7 predicted proteins | sample 9270691 | NCBI WGS metagenome assembly JAEIGA01 (sample SAMN17057246, study PRJNA624740) | gut metagenome | biome: biome; isolation source: fecal sample | host: Bos grunniens | place: China: Xizang | collected 2019
CCGCGCCCAGGCGGTGACCATGCTGTGGCGGTACTACGGTGCGCCCATGATGACAGGCGAGGTCCCCTTCGGCGACGTGCCCGAGGATGCCTACTATTCTGACGCCGTGCGGTGGGCCTATGCCCGGGGCATCACCGACGGGATCGCCGAGGACGAGTTCGGGCCGTACCAGTGGTGTACCCGCGCCCAGATTGCCGCCATGCTCTGGCGGGCCGAGGGCCGGAGACTGCCGGAGACGGAGGACATTCCCTTCACTGATGTGGAAACCTCCGCATGGTATGGCGAGGCGGTCTGCTGGGCCTACGGTAAGGGTATCACCATCGGCTGCGACCCCGGGGCGTTCCGGCCCTTCGGCTGCACCACCCGGGCGCAGATGGTGGCTATGCTCTACCGGCTGCACAAGGGGTAAAACGTGGCCCCCTCCTCAGGATGGGGAGGGGGCTTTGTGCGTGGAGGATAACTTTATGGCGATTTTTCAGGGAGATGCTCAACAGCTCCTGGACAGGGCCAGGACAGAACAGGACCTGCGCCGGAAGTGTCAGCTTTTGGAGGATGCTCTGGGGATGACATTGGAGGAGCTGCGGATGGTGCTGGTCAGTCTCGGCAGGGAGAACTTCAGCGCCAGGGGATTGAAAGAGGTGAAGGAGGAGTGAGTATGTATCTGACGCCCATGAAATGGTCCAGGAATCTGCTGGAGCGGACCCAGGACCGATTCGGAGGCGTGGACCGCAGCGGCGGCGCAGGGGACGGCAGCATTTTTGATATGAAGAACATGAGCGCCGACCGGTGGCCGCTGCTGACCACCAGGCATCCCCGGTACTGGGCGGAACCGGTGGCAAATCCCAACGGAATGTACATCCGGCCCGGGGTCAGGGCATGGGTATCCGGGACAACGCTGTGGGTCAACGGTGCCGAAGCCGGACAGGTGACCCCCTGCCGCAAAATCATGGTGGGATTGGGGGATCGGATCGTGATCTGGCCGGACAAGGTGTGCTATGACGTCTCGGACGGGAAGCTGACTGCCCTGGAGGCGGAATGGACCGGGGAGGCGGCGTTCTCGGATGGGACCTACGCCGGGGAACCTGCCCTTGCCAACACCATGACGGTGGCCGCGGATCTGACCGGGATGTTCCGGGTCGGGGACGCGGTTACGGTGGAGACAGACGGCGGTAAGCGGCCTGCACAGATCATCCGCGAAATCGAGTGGGATGAAGCCGCCGGGAAGTGTGCCCTGCGGTTCTACGAGGAGACATGGCGGGAATTTGTGGAGCAGCAGGAGGACGGCACCGACGGGGCCGGTCAGCGGCTGAACGTCACCGTACGCCGGGAGGTGCCGGATCTGGAGCTGGTATTTGAACACAACAACCGGCTCTGGGGCGCTAAAGGGTCCACCATCCGCGTATGCAAGCTGGGCGACCCCACCAACTGGCAGGTCTACGACGGACTCAGCACGGACAGCTACGAGCTGGAGTTGGGGACGCCCGGGGTCATCACCGGCGGGTGCAGCTATGGCGGACGGCCTGTGTTTTTCAAGGAACACGCCATTGCGAAGATCTACGGCGACAGTCCCGCAAGCTGGCAGCTCAGCCAGACGGAGAGCCTTGGCGTGGAAGCGGGCAGCTCCAACAGCCTTGCAGTGGCGGGGGATGTGCTGTTTTACAAGAGCGCCGCCGGGATCATGGCTTACTCCGGCGGTTATCCCCGCTGCGTCAGCGGGGAGCTGGGAGAAGCGCGTTACCGCAACGCGACAGCAGGCAGCGACGGCGTGCGCTACTATGTCAGTATGGAGCGCATCGACGGCGACTGGGAGGTATGGTGCTACGACACCAGGCACGGCACCTGGCACCCGGAGGACGGATTGGACCTGTTCGGCTTCGGACGGGATTCGTCGCTGCAGGCCATGGACAGCCGGGGCATGATTATCACCCTGGGCGAAGCACTGGCGCCGCCCGAAGGGGCGCGGCGGGAAGAAGGCTTGAGCAGCTGGGTGGAGTTTAACGACTGGACCGATGGAACCATGCGGAAAAAAGGCGCCGGAAAGCTGCTTGTACGGCTCGAGGCGGACAAGGGGACTGATCTGACCCTGATGATCCAGTACGATTCGACAGGTGTGTGGTACCCCATCCGAACCATCAAGGGCGGCATGGTCAAAGGGCAGGTGGAGATCCAGATCCCCCTGCGCCGGTGTGATCACTACCGGCTGCGCATCAACGGTACCGGCATGGCCAGAAGCGGATGGACCCTGCATGCGCTGACCTGGAGACGGTATGCAGGGAGCAATCGAACATAAGGAGGAATACCAATGGCACAGAACAAAAGCTGGAAGGAACTGATGGAGCTTCAGGGGGCGGCAGGCGGCACGAGCCAGCAGAAGGCCAACGCCATGCTGGAGCTGATCGAGGGGCGCGAACCCTTTGCCTACGACGCAGGGGCGGATCCGGCGGCACAGGCCCTGCGGAAGGAGACAGCCCGGAACATCGGGCGGACGACCCAGAACACCCTGGGCAGCTATGCCGGAATGACCGGCGGGATGCCCAGCTCCGCGGCAGTAACGGCTGCGGCTCAGGCGGGCAATTATACCGCCGCCCAGGGCGCGGACCAGGTGGCGGAGCTGGAACAGCTCGCCCGCCAGAACTATGAGAGTGAGGGGCAGCAGATGAAGTCCTACTGGAGCATGCTGCAGGGTCAGGCGGACAGCGAATACAACCGTCAGATGCAGGAACAGCAGCTCGCTGAGGCCCGGGAACAGGAGAAGTACGCCCGGGAACTGGAGATGGCCAAGCTGGCAGCGATGTACGGCGATTACACCAAGCTCAAGGCACTGGGCGTGGATACCAGCAACATGGAATCCGGCGTTTACAGCACTGGCGGTCCCGTGAAGCAAAAGGAACCCAAGGAGCCGACAGGGATGAGTATGGAGGAGTACAACGACCTGCTGATGACCTACGGCGCCATACTCCCGGAAGACGTGTACGCGCAGCTTGCGGCGAAATACGGCGAGGATACCCTTGCCGCCAAGGGATTCCGTAGGGGTCAGGAACAGAAGAAGGACGAGAAACCGACTTCTTCTGGCGGCAGCTACGGCGCACGAGGAACGAGGTATCCGGGCATCACCAAGGGCGAGTCTGATCTGGGAAGATTGGATTAAGGAGCGGTTATGAAGGAGTTTTTGAATGCGCAGCAATACGGCGCTGCAGGGGTAAAGCCGGCACCGTTCGCCGGGAAGAAGACGGAACCGGCGCAGAGCGGGGAACCCCGGGTGAAGCCGGGGCTTCCAGGCCTGAAACGGCAGTCGACCTACTATTCGCCAAGAGAATACGGCACCCAGGCCGATGCAATGAATGCCCAGGTGGAGGCGGCACGGGCGGAGATGGAGCGCCAGGCAGCTCTGCTCAAACAGCAGCAGACCGCTATGGAGACGGCCCGCGCAGAAGCGGAACGACAGCGGAACCGATACTATGAACTGAAGGATCGATTTGAGGGCGACAGCGCCGGGGAATACCGCAGGCGGCTGGAGGAGGAGTGGACGGCATCCGTGCAGGCTTTTGACAAGGCACGGACAGCGTATCAGCAGGGCCAGGAAGCCTATGCCCCCTATGAACAGGCATACAACCGGGCGGCTGTGGACTACAATGCCTATATGGACAAGGAGCGCTCTGAGTACGACGCCTGGCGCTCCAACATCCGGGATGCGGAAAGCATCCGGCTGGAAATGAAGGACCTCGGCAGGCTGAGGACGGAGCTGGAGCATCGCATGAAGGGCGGCGCGGATGTGGACGATCCGGCGGCGAACGAGACGCGGATCCGGGAGCTGCAGGCCTATCTCGGCGCACTGGGCGAACGGGAGAAGCTTTTGCAGGAGGAGCTGGAGTGGAGTGAGCATTTTGTCTACGAGGGGTATCGGCAGAATGCGGACTTCGCGGAGCTGAGCCGGTATCAGCCGGGTAACGACGCCCAGTACAATCAGGTCAATATCAAGTCCGGGGCCTATCAGCAGGACACGTTCCGGGATGACGCACTGGCGGGGATTTACTGGTACATGGAGGAGCCTGAGGTTGCCATGTATAACTACCTCTATGCCGGCCAGGGCGCCGAAGCGGCGCAGAAATATGTTGCGGGACTGGAGCCGGAACTGAACCGGCGCAGGACGGAGGAAACCACCGGGCAGGTCCGGGAGTGGGCAGGTAAGAGTCCGCTGAACGCGGCACTGGCGTCTGCCGGCTCGGTACTGATCAGCCCCATTTCCGGCTTTGATGCAGCGGTCGGGCAGTTGGCCGCAAAGGCCCGGGGAGAGGAGATCGACCCTAATGCTGAGTACAACATGTTCAGTAACGTCAAAAATGCCGTCCGGGATGAAGTGGGCGGCATGGTCGAGGAGAACTTTGGACCCGCCGGGAGCTTTCTGTACAGCACCGGCATGAGCATGGCGGATATGCTTGCGGATGCGGCGGTCGCGGCCGGAAACCCGGCGGTGGCGTCCACCCTGATCGGAAGCCGGAGCTTTGCGGAGACGGTGATCGACGGTAAGGAGCGGGGGCTGAGCGACCGGGAAGCCATGAGCCTTGGCGTCGCCAGCGCCGCTGCGGAGTTGATTACCGAACGGCTCGGTGTGGATGAGCTGCTGCGCCTGCCCAAGGGAATGAAGGACGCAGGCTTCTGGAAGGGCGCGTTCAAGGGTATGCTCGGCGAAGCAGGGGAGGAGGGCCTGACCAACATCCTGAATTTCCTGGCGGACAACCAGATCGCCGGCGAAAAGAGCCGGTTCAACCAGAGCATTGAGCAGCACAAGGCTGCCGGCCTGAGCGACCGGGATGCGGTGGTGGAGGCCCTGAAGGAGGCCGGACTCAGTCTGGCCCTGGACACGGTAGGCGGCGGACTTTCCGGCGGCATCTTCGGCGGATACCAGGGATGGCAGGGGAAACGCGCTGCGGATAAGGCGGCAAAGGCGGAAAAGGTGGCATCTGCTGCAGAACAGGGCGTTGCTGATAACGGAACGGTTCCGAGTCTGAAGGAGGCTGCTCTGCGGGAGAATAACCCGCTGATCTCCGGCATTGCACCCACGGCCAAGAGCCAGGACAAGGATGCGCGGATGGCGAAAGCCACTACCAATGCCCAGGTCACGGGCATCCTCTACGACGTGAGCGAGGAAACCGTTGCACAGGCGGATCGGATTGGGGAACTGATCGGAAAGAAGATCTTCTTCTTTGCAGAGAATCCGACGGAACATGGCATCAAGCACGGTGTCTATGACCAGTCGGAGGACAGCATCGGCGTCAATGCCAAGAGCCGGAACGTGATGGCTGCCACCATCGGCCATGAGCTGACCCACAGTGTTGAGGACGCCAAGAGCTACGCCGACCTGAAGAATCTGGTCATGGAGCGGATCGCGGCCACCGGTGGCGACCTGCAGGCCCTGCGGCAGCAGAAGATGGAACTCTATGCCCGGAACGGCCACCAGCTCACAGAGGAGGATGCCGACCGGGAGATCGTGGCAAAGTACGTGGAGGACCATCTGCTGACCGACGAGCAGAGCATCCGGGAGCTGGTGCGCTCTGACCGTAGTGTTGCACGGCGGATCCTGGACTGGCTGGACGGACTGATGGCCAAGTTCGGAAACAAGAGATCTCAGGAAAGGGAGTTTGTGCGGCAGGCCCGGGATGTCTATCGGAAGGCGCTGGCGGAGTCTGATCAGGCGCGCAGCCGCCAGGAGATGGGCCGTGCCATGCACGAAGCCTACGCGAGCGGCGACGACGAGGCGGGAGACGCCATGCTTGACGCCATGTATGGCGACAACCCCGAGGAAATTCTGGAGACGGACTGGTCCGGGTACGATGACGCGGACTTCGATTTCTCCTTCGGCGGCGTGAAGGCCAGCGGGGCGGATCTGAAAGCCCTGGAGCGGGCGAAGCAGATGAGGGCCGAGGGCGTGGGCGCCAGGGAGATTCTGAAGCAGACCGGGTGGTACACCGGCGCGGATGGGAAGTGGCGGTTTGAGATCGACGATTCCGGGGCGAAGTACCGTCCCGCCGGTGATGCGCAGTTCCGAAAGGACCACCCACAGTATCGGCGGTACCGGGAGCTGGAGCGCAAATTCATCGACTGTACCATCTCGGACGAGGAGATCACTGAGCTGGTGGAGCTGAGAAGCATGTGGGGCAACGAACCCCAGCGGCTCCGGCAGATCGTCGCACGGGGGAACGCGAAGGTCTACAACGTGCTGGAGCATGACGCACTCTATGAGCAGTATCCCCAGCTTCGGGATGTGAAGGTGCGCTTCGGTGATACGGACAACGCCGGAGGATGGTGGAACGCCGAGGGGAACGAGATCGTTCTGTCGAACCGATACCGTCACGCAGACCCGGCCTTCCTGGAGCTGAAGCTGCTGCATGAGATCCAGCACGCCATCCAGAGTATCGAGGGCTTTGCGGGTGGATCGAACCCGGAATACTGGGAGGAGGTTCAGAGCGGCGACAGGGCGATCCGGGTGAACGACCGCAAGCTCGCCAAGGCCGAGCGGGAGGCACAGGAGGCCCTGAAGGGCATCCCGCCGGAGGTGGCAAAGGACTTCTGGTATGCAGCCAACATGATGGATATCGACCCGGAGGGGGCGCAGGAAGTCCGCGACCGGCTGGACGAGGGCGAATACTCCGACGCGTTCTGGGACTATGACTGGGCGATCAGCACGGTCCGGGAGCTGCTGGAGGAGGAGAACCCCAAGCGGACGGCAATGGATCTGTACCGCAACACCGCCGGGGAGGTCGAGGCCTACGACGTCATGAACCGCCGGGGTCTGGATGCCGAGGCAAGAAAAAAACGCCTCCCGGATACGGGCGGCGATGATACGGTGTTTGTGGAGGGGGAGAACCCCCTTGCTGCCGGCTTTATCGGTTGGACAGCTGATGGTAACGAGGTCTATCAGACCAGTGCCGCAACCATGAGCATGTCTTCTCATGATAGATTTGAGAACTTCAAAAAAACATATCTCGGCAGCTTTATGGGAAGAACGGCTAAGTTTCAGCGTAATGGTCATACGTATTATGCAAGGTTTGCGCAGTCGGATAGCGAATTGGGCAAGCTTGCTCACGAGGGAACCACGTCTGGAAGCAAATCCAGCACGGCGGGCTATAAAGCAAAAATCAGAATGCTGGCTGACGGGTCGGTATTCGAATTGGTCGAGGATGCACAGTACAATGGTTCCAGGCTTGAAACGGGCGTTGGTAAAAACAAAACCCACAAGAATGCGAAGCACTGGGATTACTTTGTGAAAACAGTGATTGTGGATGGGAAAGCCTATGATGTGCTGATTAACATTCGCACAGATTCACGGGCGGGTGATTACTCCGATAAGGAGCAATTTGTGTACAGCATCCGCTTCCGGGATAATAAAACGGCGGCAACGCCGGTCGCTTCCCCTGCTACAAGCAAGGTACTGCGTCAAAGTGGCGTCACCGCTGATTACAGTTTATCAGATGATGCCGGTGGTGTCAAGCAGTATTCCATCGGTGAGATGGACAGCGAGGGGCGGGAGTACACTATGCGGGATATTGGTGGGCTTCAACAGGAACGGTATCAGCTCAAGGCAGAGCGCGACCGGATTCTGATGGAGAATCCCAACTACGCAAAGGCCGTGGAGGAACGACGGTACGCGAACAACTTCAAGGAACGGGCTGCCGCCAGCAGAGCACTGCGGGCCGCGGAGGCTGAGGTTGACACCGCTCGGATCGATCAGCGAATTACTCAAATTGACGACCTGATTACCAATATCCGGGAAACGGAACGACTGCGGCACCAGCAGGAGCAGGAGAAATACTCGGGGACGAAAACCAGAGGATATGCACTACTCCCTGATACCCGGATGCAGGAGCTGGACGCGGAATATGATAAGGCTGTGAAGTCCAGAAACCGGAAACGGATGCAGGAACTGGTACGGCAGGCTGCGGAAGCGGCTATGCCGAAATCCATCGTTAGAGGGGCCAATGGGAAACTCTTGGAGGTTTACCACTATACGAATGGCAGCTTCACGGAGTTTGACCGAGGATTGGCCCGGACAGGTAATGAGATGGACGGCTTCTTCTTCGCACCTGACGCTGAATCCACGAAGGAGTACGGTGGCAATGCGATCGTTGCTTATCTCAACATCACAAATCCTGCAAAGGACCCCTACCTTGACCGGCTGCACGATGATTCCGGTACACTCCTGCGGGAGAAATTGGCATACGAGGGTTACGACGGTGTGGTGAGGACGGAAGCAGACGGAAGTATTTATGAGTACATGGCTTTCGATCCTGAACAGATCAAGAGTGCAGAGTTGATAGTTCGGGATGATCGCGGGCGTGTGATTCCTCTGAGTGAACGGTTCAACTTCAAGAGCCGGGACATTCGCTACTCCATCGGTGAGCTCGACGGCACCTACACCGATGACGAGGGCGCCCATCAGGCGAACCGGCAGGGATATCCCGTGCTGAAGGGGGAACAGGTGGTGCCTATGCGCACGTGGGTACGGGTGGAAGATCCCATGCGTGGGCCGGACGGTGAGGTCACCACGGACGGTGACGGCAACGTGGTCCGCAACAGCAACTATGGTCTGGTCACCGGCTTTGGCGACCGGCCCGGGACGCTTGCCATCAGCTTCCGCAACAAGCACCGCACGGATCCTGCTACCGGGAAGACGGTACGCAGGGACGATGTCTCCGTGGACTTCGAGGATCTGACGCCGGTACCCGGTGAGTACCAGATGACCAGGGAGGAGGCCGCGAGCCTCTTTGCCCAGGAGCCGGAGCGGCCCGGAGATCACGACTACACCGACGAGGATCTGGCGGAGATCGACGAGCTTCTGGGCCGGGCCTACATGGACGAGGAGCCGGGCGCGGAGCGGGAGGAATGGATCTCGATGGAGCCTGACGACCTGAAGGGCAAACCGAAGGACCATTACGACCGGGCCATGCGGAAGCTGGCCAGGGATGTGGCGGGTGCGCTGGATGTGCCGCGTCACGCGAAGCGGGAGTTCCTGGAACCCATCGCCCAGGAGATCGCCTGGGAGTATCTGAACAGCGGCACGGTGAAGCAGGAGCTGCGGGACCGGCTGTTTGAGACGGCCTTCGAGCAGGGCATCGTGGTGGACCGGGAGTTCTACGACACCTACAAGGAGGTCAAAGACCATCTGCGGACCACCGCCGTCACCCTGGGTGAGACGGACCGGGACAGCCGGGATTATGACGAGTTCCGGCGGCGGGCCTTCGGCACCCTGAGGATCGTCAACGAGGGCGGACTGCCGGTGGATACCCTGTGGGGTGAGCTGCAGGAGATGGCCCCCGCGCTGTTCCCAAATGATATCCTGAATCCCGATGATATGCTGAAGCACATGTACGAGGTGGGCCGGAGCATCCAGATCACGGAGCGGAGTCTGCAGGACTACTTCGGACCGGATGCGGAGCTGATGAAGCGGGCAGCACGGAATGATTTCGAGATCGCCGTACAGGATGCGCTGTCGGAGCTGCGCCGGGTCAAGCGTGTAGCTGACGAGGCGCGGGCCGATAGCTCTGCTGTCACCGGCGCGGACGGCGAGGAACTGACCCAGGAGCAGATCACGGCCATGTATCCGGCGCTGAAGGATGCCCGTCGGGCAGCGGAGAAGGCAGTCGCCAAGAATCTGCTGACCAAGCAGGACCGGAAACAGGTCCAGCGGCTTCTGCGTGGCGACATCCGGCCCGAGCATCTGGACCCGGGCCGGGACAACGTTCAGGGCATTCTGGCAGTATACGAGGCGAAGAAAGCCTTTGAGGAGGCGGCGGAACCCATCCGCAAGTGGAACCGGCAGCGCAAGGCGCGGCTCTACACCGAGGCCGAGGCGCTGGTTGCCGGGTCCGGGCGGATCGAGGACAAGAAGCGGGGCATCCTCTACTCCAGGGAGACGATGGAGCGGAACATCCGGGATATCGTCAAGAACAAGGACGCCGCCGAGCGGATCATCAAGACCTACTTCAAGCCGGTCCACGAGGGTGCGGCGGCTGCCATTCGGATGAAGAATCAGTACCGGGAGCGGGTCGAGGCCCTGAACATCTCCCGGAAGGTCCGCAAGGGCGACACGGTCAGTGAGGCCTACGCGGTGCAGTTCTACGGCGAGGTCAGCGACATCCTGCGGATGATGGAGGAGTCCAAACACCGCCTGAAGCGGCGGGACGGCAAGACGTACCTGGAGTGGAAGGAGGAACTACGGAAGCTCTGGGACGAGAACCCCAGCCTGGACAAGGACAAGATTAAGTCTGCCGCCAGGGAGATGGGCGTCATCTACGAGGAGCTGTTCGCGCAGATGAACGAGGCCCGGATCCGTAACGGCTACGAGCCGATCAACCACAGAAGCGGCTACTTCCCCCACTTCCAGCAGGATGGGCGGGACGGGATCCTGGCCCAGTTTGGCAAGGCTATGGGCATTGACGTGGAGGTACAGCAGTTGCCCACCACCATCAACGGCCTGACCCACACCTTCAAGCCTGGCATTCGGTGGTTCGGCAATGCGTTGGAGCGCAGAGGCTTTGATACCGCCTATGATGCTGTGGAGGGCTTTGATCGGTACATCGAGGGCGTCGCGGATGTGGTACATCAGACGGACAACATCCAGCGCCTTCGGGCCCTGGCAAATCAGCTTCGGTACCGCACCAGTGACGAGGGCCTGCGGGAGCAGATTCGGGCAATCCAGGAGCGGGCGGACCTGACCGACGAGGAAAAGGACGCGCTGATCCGGGAGAAGACCAAGGAAGGCAGGTTCGAACTGAGCAACTTCGTGGTGGAGCTGGACGAGTATACCGGCTTGTTGGCCAATAAGAAGAGCCGGGCAGACCGGAACATGGAGCAGGCCATGGGCCGTGACATGTATAACATCGTCAAGAGCCTGGAGAGCCGTGTGGCTGCCAATATGGTTGCTATTAACCCCGGATCCTGGCTGACCAACTTTATCCCCATTACCCAGGGATGGGCCTGTCTGGACAGTAAGCACCTGATGCAGGGTATGCTGGAGACGGTGCGGGCCGTGAAGACCGATGACGGAATTGTGGACCGCAGTGCATTCCTGACCGGACGGCAGGGGAGTGATCCTCTGGTCAAGACCTGGGCACAGGAGTGGTCCGGGAAGCTGAGTACGCCCATGGAATGGATCGACAACTTTACCGCCGGGACACTGGTCCGGGCGCGATACCGGCAGAATCTGGCCCAGGGGCTGAGCGAGATGGAGGCCGTGAGCGAGGCGGACGACTGGGCCGCAGGCGTCATGGCGGACCGGAGCAAGGGCGCGACGCCGACCTTGTTCAACCGCAGTAACCCCCTGACCAAAGTATTCACCCAGTTCCAGTTGGAGGTCAACAACCAGCTCTCCTATGTCTGGAAGGACATTCCCCGTGAAAAGCGGGACAAGGGCAAGAAGGCCATCGCGATGGCTTTGCTGAAATTTGCCCTGGGAGCATGGCTGTACAACGAGGCCTATGAGTGGTTGTTCGGGCGCCGGCCTGCGCTGGATCCGGCGGATATGCTGCTCGGTGCGGTCGCTGATGTGATGGATCCCGAGTTGGATCTCTACGGCGCAGCGGCCAATCTGGGCGGGAAGATCGCGGAGAGCACGCCCTTCATCGGTGGCTTGCTGGGCGGCGGTCGCGTACCCATCAGCAGTGCGCTGCCGGACTGGGCCAACCTGGGAAAGGCGTTGCTCAACGATGATTGGAGTGCGTCCAAGAAGCTGGGCGCGGCGGCCAAGGAGCTGGCAAAGCCTGCTGTGTACATGATTCCGCCCTTTGGCGGCGGCCAGATCAAGAAGATCTACGAGGGCCTGAAGATGATCGCCCAGGGAGGCAGCTACACGATGGATGCCAAGGGCAACCCCTTGCTGCAGTATCCGCTCCAGTCCAGCAACAGTGCGGTGCAGTCCGCGCTGGAGGCCGGGCAGGCCATGATCTTTGGCAAGACCACCATCCGCTCCGGGCGGGAGTGGGTCGAGGGTGGATTCAAGAATCTGAGCGCAGAACAGACGGCGACCTATCAGGCGCTGCTGGCGCTGGACGTGTCCCAGGCGGATGCTTTCGCACTGATGCAGGAGTTGCGCGCCGCTGAGAAGACCGACGAGCAGAGCCGGACGGAGGTGCAGCGGGAGATCCTGCGCAGCTCTGGGCTGGAGGGCGATGCCCTGGGGATCGTCTACTACGATCTGATGGCCAGTGAGAAGGAGGTCGAGCTGATGGACGCGTTGCGGGAGCGTAGCGCGGATATGGGCGATGTGGCCAGCACGATCATGGGCATCAAGGATGCGGCAGACGCCAACGGTCGCCGGGATGCGATCATGGCCTCCGGATTGGATGACGCCTACAAACAGGATGTTTACCGCAGTCTGATCTCGGACAGCCGGGACGAGGAGATCGGGGCCTTCCGGGAAGCGGGTCTGAGCATGAACGACTTCCTGAAGGCCCAGAATGCCCATACCTCCATCAAGGAACAGTATGAGGATGAAGGCGACATGGCGACAGCCTTTGCCCGGTGGGTCAATCAGCAGGGGTATACTGCGGAGCAGAAAGCGGTTGTTCGTGAAAGCCTGAAATACTGGCAGATGATGCCCGTCTCTGCGACGAGGTATGACAAGGCTGTTGCCGCGGGGTTGTCCGATGCGGATGCTGCTGAGCTGGCCCAGGATCTGGACGCGCTGGAGCCGCCGGAGGGGAAGTCCTCTGTGCAGGACATTCAGAAGTGGCGGGTGGCTGTGGACAACGCATGGAGTGATGAACGCCAGCTTCAGATGCTGAAGGCTGCGGGTATGAGCGGCAAAACCTATGACAAGGTTTCCGCTGCGTGGGATGTCGGAATCGCTCCGGCGGCCTGGGTGAAAGCGCAGGAGCTGAAGATCCAGTTCGACAGCGACGGCAACGGCAGTCTGACCAACAAGGACTGGGAGAATCTGATTGACAGCATGACCACCTACAACACGGTGCTGCCGGGGAATACCGAGCAGTTCCACCTGACGGCGGAGCAGAAGGGCTTCTTGTGGCAGATGCTGACCGGGAGCAAGAGTACGAAGAATAATCCGTTCAGCGTGAGCGGCGGGGAGAAGTGGTTGGAGAGGAAGTGATACAGAAAGACGAAAACCGGCACTGTGAAGTGCCGGTTTTTGCGTTGTGGGGTGTTATTTTGATATCCATGTTCGTGGTTACGATTCACTAGAACCACGAACATAGATATCAGTACAAAGAAGAAGGCCGGGGCGGGGGAGTTAGATGCGGAGGGTGATCTCTAGCTCCATGGGCTCCGGGGTGCCGTAGCGGCGGTTTGAGGATTGTTTGCGGGGGCGGGAATAGGAAATGGATTCGATACACTGCTTTAGCAGGAGGTTGACCTCGCGGGTGGGGGCATCAGGGGTTTGAAGGAGGTCCAGCGCTGCGTGGAAGGTGGCACGGCGGGTCTGATGATCTGCGCGGGTGGGGAGCGTGGATCGGGCGGAGGCCAGGGCTTCGCGGGCCGCGGTGCGTTCCTGGAGGAGCTTCTCTTTCAGTTTGTCGAAGACAGCCTGGGGCATGGAGCCGGAGGTGTAATTGTCCCAGATGGTCAGCTCCCGCTGGTCCAACTCGTCCAGGCGATGCTCCAACTGGCTGATCAACTGTTCCTGGAGCCGGGCGGCCTCGTCTTCGCCACGGCCGATCTCCAGATCCAAGTCCGCGATGGCAGAGCGCAGGACCTTGGTGACCTCTTCGGCCATCTCGTCGATGGTACAGGAGCCATTGTTACACTTGACCTGATCCGGGCATACCAGCCGCGGGGCGCACTGCTTTGTCTGTTGGCGGTACATGACTCTGCCGCAGTCACGGCAGCGGACCAGGCCGGAGAAGATGTTGGAATACTTAGTTTTGGGCTTCACCGGCGGCTGCTTGCTCCGCAGATCCTGGACACGATCCCACAGATCACGGTCGATGATGGGCGGGTGCTTGCCGGGGTAAGTCTGATAGTCGTGGTTTCGGGGGCGGGTATAGACCAGTTCGCCGTACTCGATGACCTTGACTGTCTTGCGCCGGTTCCAATGGACCATGCCAATGTAATGGTCATTGGTCACGATTGGCTTGACGGAGGAAGCTGTCCAGGACTTGCCAGAGGGGGACGGAATGCCAAGGCCGTTGAGCGTCCGGGCGATCTCGTGGGCGCTGATGCCCCGGGCGTATAGCTCGAAGACCTGCCGGACCACCTGGGCCTCCTCGGGTACCGGCTCCAGGGTGTGGCACTTGCGCTTGCCCTCACGGATCACTGTCTTGCGGTAGCCGTAAGGCGGGTGCTGGCCGATGAAGTTGCCGTTCTGGACGGACAGGATCCGGCCGTTTCCCATGATGCGCTTCTGGTACTCCAGAAACTCGTTGCCTCGCTTCAGCTCCCGCTCGAACATATCACGGTCCCGCTCGTCGCAGAGGTCATAGGTATATTGCAGGGTGATGGCCAGGGTGTTTGTATATCGCAGGATCTTGACGATCCTGCCGATGTCCTCCAGGTCGCCACGGCTCAGACGTTGGGGTTCAACAATCAAGACGGCCTTATACCGCGGGGATTCGATCATGCGCAGGAGCCTCTGGATCTCCGGGCGGGCATCGATTGTCTCGCCGGATACCACCTCCCGGAAGCGGTTGGACTCCGGCACGGCGTCCAGGCCGGGGAGGTTGCGCTCGACCCATTCATTGAGCATTTGCTCGTGTTTGCCCAGGACCTCGTGGACGGTCAGGGTCGGGTCATCGGTTCGGGATTTGCGAAGATAGATCAGCAGATCCTCGGGATTCAGTTTTGGGAGCTGCCACATAAAAAGATTCCTCCTTGCGAAATGAGAGGGGATATGATACCATAAATGGGTAGAGTATCCCTCTGGTGGTTCGGGGTGGGTAGTCTATGTCAAGCCGTCCGGGTGTTGGTAGCGCCCGGGCGGCGTTTTTTTGTTTTGATGGTAACGTGCGGGTAACGTGCGGGCCGGCGAAGGTTTAGAATAGTTTGATGTAGTTTAGAGTAAGTTTCGGGAAAGTTTGAATTTAAGTGAAGATAATGAAAATAAACAAGGGATTATTTTACTTAATTAACACAAACCTTGCGTTAAGTAAAGCAAATTTGCGTTAGGGTTGGGTTAAAGGTTCGGCTGGTTGGCAGACTGGGCTTCTCTTTCTTTAAGGATTCTCCACTGCGCTGCTTCAAAAGCGGGTATATCACTCTCGTAGATGCAGAGTTGTTCTCCGTCGACGTTGGTCACGTTGTATCGTTTTTCGTATCGTCTGCGGTCTTGTGCTGCGTCCTTCCGCTGGGGCCTAAACTCTAGCTCTGCTAGGCGGCGGCCCTCCTGATGACCTTCTTTGCGAGCGAGCTCACAGAGCCGATCGGTATGAAGCTTGTTTAGAAAGCTGAACACTATGGTTACGGGGAGTGACAGGATCCAAAGTGCGATACAAATGAAAGTCAGGATTGGACTCAGAACAGAACTATGGGGATCATCTTGTAGTTTCAGCGACCAGTAGTGCAGGAGTCTCGCGACGGCATAGATACAGGCGCAAAGACCGATCAGGGACAGCTTCTCGGTCATGGATTCCATAGGCATGCCTCCAATATTTGATTGTTTCTGCAATTTCGCCAAAATGCGCATACAATAGGCGCGGAGGCGAAAGATTATGGATTATCGTGAATATAAGAAGTCGCGGGATCTGGCTTGGGAGATCCTGCTGCGGGA
>JAEIGA010008321.1_pt1 | contig 15715 bp, 17 predicted proteins | sample 9270691 | NCBI WGS metagenome assembly JAEIGA01 (sample SAMN17057246, study PRJNA624740) | gut metagenome | biome: biome; isolation source: fecal sample | host: Bos grunniens | place: China: Xizang | collected 2019
ACTGTGGGGCTCCGCTTACTGGCCACAAATGCCGGTATTGCGGGGCTGTTATATTTGACTTTGCCGCAATAGAAATTGGTAAGCCAACGTGGATTAACTTTAAACTTGGAGAGCGTTGGGTGCTGGCTCATGTGCTGCCAGAATCAGCATCAATGCGTGCCGAACCTATGGAGCTCGCTAGAATAGAATTGGATTTCATAGAGATTCCTACGGATAAAGGCTATGGACATATTGTATCCGAGAGAGGCGCTGTATCGTCGACGGATTTGGAGGGATGTTTATGACGAACATTGATTATTTTGTAGACGAATTAGGTCGTCTTCCACATAATGGAACACATTTAATTTGGTTTGTTGAAACGGATTATGATAAGGCGATCGTAAAGATCACGATGAAAGACCGTACAAGAAAGCCCGTCAGAACACAAGTACAGTTGTGTCCTTTCGAAGATATTATGGCTATGGTCGAGCCAAGGCTAGCGGCTAAGTCGATTATTGAGAAAATGTATTATGACTTTGGAGAGCACATCATCGACGAGAAGCTTCTTATGTCTCCGGACGAAGCAGCGGGCGTTCTTAGGGAATTCGCTAAGGATTTCGAGGAGTGTAGTAGCTGGGATATTGAAGACGATGTGCTTATAACTGCTCTCAAAGTTGCAATTAAGTGTCTGGAGGTTACATTATGATGGGTCCTAAGGAAGCTATTGAGGTTTTGAGAAGTCTGCAAAACTGGTTATATTTGTGCTCGATGAATGGCGGCGCCAGCATACAAAGAGAGGCGATCGATATAGCCATAGCCTGCCTAGAGGAAAAGCGTCATGAGTAAGATTCCGGTTTATATTTGCAATAGGAAGAGGTGCAAGAACGGAACCTGTGATATATGCCACAATACGTTAGACATAGAATACGCAGTGTGTGACGAAGAGGGTAAACCGATAGTTGCATATTATTTGGACGAGTTACCTTTTAACTATCCTGGAGATAGATGGTCGGAGTTTAAGGAGGAATAAAACATGATCGCATTTATTCTTACACTAGTGTTAACCGTTATCAGCTTCTTTATCATGCTGAAATTTATGCAGCATGACGTAGTAGGCGTAGTAGCTTTTATATTAGGAATAACTGGTATCGTTACTGCAATTGTAATGCTTGGGGCGATTTTATTTGAGCATGTAGGCGTTGATGCCCGGATCGAAGAAAAAAGAATAGAGTACGAAGCGCTTTGCGAACGTTATGAAATCGCGACGTCTGAGTATGAAGACGTCTCAAGATCTGGCGTTATCAAAGATGTCGCTGAATGGAACAAAGAAGTATACACCTACAAGCACTGGGCGCATAATCCCTGGACAAACTGGTTCTATTCTCGTAAGTTAGCCGACGAGCTAGAGATGATTGAGAGGTGAAGTGTCATGAGTAAAAAAATACCTCTTTATCTTTGTGACAAGAAGCGTGACTGTAATGGTCCTTGCTATAGGGAATGCCGTTTAACGCCTGACATCGATCACGCAGTAAGGGACGACGAAGACAAGCCCATCATTGTGACTTATATTGAGGATCCTGGGGATACTTGGTCGAGGTTTAAGGAGGTGAGATAAACGATATTTTGTTTATTTTAGAGCAAAAACGCGCAAATTTAACAGCCCCTTTAATAGAAGAAACATACACTTCATATTTTTGTAAAGGAGGAAGGCAAAATGAAATGGAACAAGGTAAACAAGATATTTATTAACGGAAAGAAACTTTTGAGAAACAAGAGTTTGAGCGTCAAGAAGCACGCTCCGGCGATCGCAACAGGAGTATCTATATTCTGTTGGGGAAGCGCACTGGTTCTCATGGGTCTCGAAGCTCCCAAGGCTCACAAGATTTGGGCTGAGAAGAAGGAGAAAGATCCCGAGGCAAGCAAACTTGAGCTGGCGGCGGCAGTAGCACCGGTATTGTGGAAGCCAGTCGCTCTTGCTGCAGTTGGCGCGGGCGGAGAAATTATATCTTTGAAGATGATGAATGCCCGTGTACTGGCTGCGACATCTCTGGCCACGATGGCAATGAACGATCGTAACGCTATCTATAGCGCGGCGAAGGATATTGTCGGGGATGAGAAAGCTGAGGAGATCAGAAACAAAGCGGCTGAAAAGCAGATGGAGAAGGACAACAAGAAAGTTGTCACCGAAGAGCAAGGGTCTTTCTCGGAAGATGAGAAGAGACCGTGTTCATTCGGTCTGACTGGTCAGCCGTTTACGTCCAGTCCAGCTAAGATCAAGAACGGATTCGAGGATGCCATAGATATTCTGGCAAGTGAAGACTCGATTTCGCTGGAAGATCTTATCGATTGTATCGGTGCAAACGAGAAGATCGGTCGTATGAAATCATGCGCGGTTACCGGCAATCTGTCGTACAACCTGTGGGAGCACGATGGACACGGCAGCGCACGTGAAAGAGCCAGAGACATGCTCGCTTATGATCTTAAACCGTGGACAGATGAGAACGGAAGACTTGGCTGGTATGTCGATATGCGGTACAGGCCGAATCATTACGCTAAAGATTGAGGTGAACAGCCATGAGAATTACAGAGTTGGACGTTGCAATGCTCATCATAGCCGTATTTGGCCTGATTGGCATTGTATGTGAACCCTGGAGCCCGCATCCGCCTATTATGGTGGGTGTGGGTTCTTTATATTTGATAGTTCGTTGCGCAGTATTTGCAACTGCTATAATGAAGGATTATCTTCGTAACAAAAACAGAAAAAGGAGGACAAAATTATGTGGAAGAAGGCAGCGAGCGTGACATTTACCGTGGTGTGTGTGGTCATCGGAGCAATCGGAGGACTGACTACATCGATGGATATTAAGGAAAACGTCGCAGATCTTATGGCACTGTGTAAGAAAGAAGACACCGAAGAGCCTGTTGAGACTGCGGAAGAAGAATCCTGACGATCAAACGAGGGGCTGTGACAACAATTGTTACAGCTCCTCTTATTTTTCTCCCAGGAGGTATAAATGAGTGAAATTAACATGAACTTGCCGTCTAACAGCGACGCAAGCAAAAAAGCTGCTGAGAGCAAAAAAGATATTAAGGCTGTTGGGGACGGCAGAGTCGAGAAAAAGCATCAGTTCTTCAAGCGAACACTTGAGGTATTTTCCGGCAGAAACCTGGAAGCCTCCGCAGACGACGTTATTGAGAACGTGATAGTACCTGCGCTGTGGGATTTGCTTCGTGAGTCGGTTCATGCGTTGTGGGACAGGATATTAGACAAGTCCGAAGACGCTCCTAAATCGACGTATCGCAGCAATAACAACCGTCAGCAGACCAATAACGGGAATTATATTCCATACGGCAGCGCAAGTGCCTCTAAACGCTCGAATTTGGGCCGTAGCGGCGATTTTATCGATACCGTGTACTTCTCCTCAAGAGAGCAGGCAGACGACGTTGTAAAGGCGTTAAACGACATTATGGACGGTGATAAGGATCACTGGGTATCGGTAGAAGATTTCTGTTCTGTCGCCAATATTAAGGGCGATACAAATTATATGAATAGTAACTGGGGTTGGAACGATCTCAGTTCTGTCAAGGTGAGACATACGCTCAACGGCGAGTATTGGCTTACCTTGCCTAAAGTTATTCCCGCCAAAAAGCAAAATGATTAAGGAGGAAAAGGAATGGGAAAGATTACAAGACTTATCGGAAAATGCAAACTTAAAGCAAAAAGATATTCTCCGGAGATGTGCTTCATCCTGGGTGGTGTGATGATCATCGGCGGCGTTATCGCAGCGGTGAAAGCTACTTCCGACAGCATGGACAAGCTCGATCATATTTCCGAGAAAATGGACACAGTAGACCAGCAGGAAGAGGAAGGCAAGATCTCCAACGAGGAAGCCAGAAGACTCAGATGGCAGTATCGCAGAGAGTATGCTGTAACCCTCGGCAGAAACTACGGTCTGTCTGCAGCGCTCATCGGAGGCGGTTTCACTTGCAACTTCGCAGGCTATCGTATCCAGAAGAACCGCATAAGAGATCTGAGCATCGCCCTCGCAGGAACTAAAGCGGCCTATGATATTCTCGTGGAAGGCATCCGGAAAGAGTACGGTGACGCCGCCTTGAACAAGCTTAAGTACGGTCTGCACGATGAGCAGGTCGAAGTCAGAGAGACGACTGATGACGGTATCGAGATGGCTCATATAGAGGACGTCACGAACGTTCCTGGGGTGAAGAAGCCGAGTCCGTATGCTATTATATTTGATGAGAACAATGAGTATTGGTCCAAAGATCCCAATCAGCGGCAGGTGTTTTTCGAAAATATGGAGATCGCATTGAACCATGAAGCTCGAAGACAGGGATATTTGTTCCTTAATAAAGCGTACGAATACGTCGGAGCTCGAAGAACGGCTGTAGGCAACATTGCGGGCTGGATATTCGGAGCTAACGATAAAAATCGTGACGGAGAAGTAAGACTCAGCATCCAGGAGATCCACGTTCCGTCTATGAAGTATCGCTGCGGCTATGAAGTACAGTATATTATCGACTTCAACGTAGACGGCAACATCCTCTACGACTTCGAGAAATACGCGAGGAACTGATTATATTTGTGATTGAAGGAAACTGAGATCACGCTTAAAGCGAAAGGAGACAATTATGAAGATCAAAAGCCTAGGTTTATTCGTTGGGGGCGTCGTCATTGGCGCCCTTGGAGGAGTAGCGGTCACCTATCATTACCTTGCAGTGAAATTCAGAGACGAAGAGGACGAAGAGATTGCCAAGGCTAAAGCTCGCTACGATAAGCAGCTGGAAGAAGCCAAAAAGGTCGAGTCTGAACTTCGTCAGGAAATTGCAGAGAAAGACGCGACGATCAAGACCCTGACTAACGCTGCAGCAGGCGTTACTGGTGCGAACGAACCGGAAACCGAGAAAAAAGAAGAGGAGCAGGACGTGTCGGGAGATGATTCTTCCGACCCTGACCCAGACCGACGACAAGAAGCCACATCAGAGCGTTCTGACCAGGATCGATATTGGCGCAGACAGACTTGCGAACGGGTTGAGAAAGTCGCTAAAGAACAGAACTACTATTACGACGAAGATAGCGAATACGATCCCGACGACGTTGTTGCGCTCGATAATTCGCCGTTAGAAGAAGATAATTACCATGAGGACGCTCCACCGCCGTATATTATCTCGGAGTATGCATTTGCGGAGACCTGTACTGACTGGTCTAAAGTCGCATATTCCTGGTATCCGTATGATGGCAGTGTGGTGTCTGAAGACAAAGAACTTGTAGACAATTTCGAGCGATATTTGGGAACTGAGTGGATGAGCGAACTCAAGAAAGTCGGAGATGAGTGCTACGTGCGTAACGAAAGACTCGAGTTAGACGCTCTTATCACTCTTTGTTCCGGTGTCGGCGCCGATAATATTAGTTTGGAGGATTAAAGTATGGCGCATGACGGCATTGCAATTTCATATTTTGCATGGCTGTGTAAGCGCGTATCGGTAGACGAAAAGTATACGAGGATGTGCATGAGACTGTTTCAGACTCCGTTCGTTATCATGAACGAAAAGGATGAAAATCGTGTCAGTGACGGTTTATATTTGCGCACTGCATTCGAAAATGAGACCGGTTCCAGGATAGATGGAAGCATTGTTGACGGTCCGTGCACAGTCCTCGAACTGCTGGTTGCACTGGCGATACGCTGTGAAAATGATATTATGAGAGATCCCGATAAAGACGACCAAACGCACAAATGGTTCTGGGAAATGATCTATAATTTGGGTCTGGATGCCTTCGAAGATGAACGATATGATGGCTCAAAAATAGACGATATTTTGTTAAAATGGATGAGTCTTAAGTATACTTCTCGAGGGTTAGGTAGCCCGTTCCCACTCGCTGTTGGGGCAAAAACGGACCAAAGAAAGGTCGAAATCTGGTATCAATTGCAGGGATATTTGACTAAAAACTACGAAATTTAGCCTCTGAAAAAATGGTACAAAATGGTAAAAAAATGGTACAAACCCCCAAAAAAATGGTACAAAAGTGGTACAAAAGTGGTACAAAATGGTACAAATCGGTTGTAAATTTACAAAAACTTTACAATCGAAAATGCGTTTTGTACCATTTTTTCAAATTTTTGTACCATTTTGTACCACTTTTGTACCATTTTTTAGGCCCTTTGTACCACTTTTTTACCATTTTGCACCATTTTGAAAATCCCGAAAAACGCGATAAATAAAGGCTTTTTCGGCATTTTGTACCATTTTTTTATATATTTTTTACAATACGTGATAAAAAATAGTAATTTATATAAATAATATAGAAAAGTGGTAAAAAATGGTACAAAACGGTACAAATCCTAAAATGAAGAAAGGAGACCCTGCAATGCGATGCTAGATTTTGTTAAAACACGATACGCAACACAAAAGGACGGAAGCGTTGAAGTGTTTCCGGATTTTATGGTCGACAGCAAAACGACAGATCTCATGATACGAGGAAATTCTTTCTATGCTATCTGGGACGAAGCGGCAGGCTTATGGTCGACCAACCAGTATGACGTTCAACGGCTAGTAGACAAGGATTTATATTCCAAGGTGGAAGAGCTGAAAAGAACGTTGGGACCCGATGTTAAGTTTAACGTTAAGACTCTTACGAATTTCTCGACAGGCCGCTGGACGCAGTGGACAAAGTTCTCGAAATCTTGTCCGGACAACTATCATGAACTTGACGTTCATATTACGTTTGAGAACGACGAGGTAACAAAAGAGAGTTACGTGAGTAAGAGAGTACCGTATGCGATACACTCAGGTCCGACTCCGGCGTATGATGAACTGCTCGGAGTATTATATTCTCCTGAAGAAAGAGCCAAGCTCGAATGGGCTATAGGCTCTATTTTTGTGGGCGATTCTAAACGCATACAAAAGTTTATCGTACTGTATGGCTCTGCAGGAACAGGTAAGGGTACTGTGCTGAGTATCATTGACCAATTGTTCGAAGGATATTGTTCAACATTCGAAGCTAAGGCGTTAACGTCGACTAATAACGCGTTTGCTCTTGAAGCGTTTAAGAATAATCCGCTCGTTGCCATACAGTACGACGGTGATTTGAGCAGAATCGCTGATAACACAAAACTCAACAGTATAGTTTCTCACGAACCGATGGTTATTAATGAGAAATTCAAAGGACTGTACGAGAGTCGCTTTCACTCATTTTTATTTATGGGTACGAACAGCCCTGTGATGATTACCGACGCCAAATCAGGAATACTCAGAAGGTTAATAGACGTCAAGCCTACTGGTAATACTATTGATGAGCAGCGGTATGACTATCTTATGCGTAAAGTTAAATTCGAACTCGGCGCAATAGCGCAACACTGTATCGATGTTTACAAGCGCATGGGAATGACATATTACAGCAAGTACAGACCCAGAGAGATGATGGGTGCTACCAACGAAATGTACAACTTCGTGGAAGAGAAGTATGAAGTCTTTGCCCGGGAAGACGGAGTAAGCCTCAGAAACGCGTACATGATGTATAAAACATATTGCGAAGAAGCGAACGTTGACAAGCCGATGCAGAGAACTAAGTTCGGGGAAGAACTGAAATCATATTTTAAGAAGTTCTATACTCAGACTCGGTTGCCTACAGGTCAGCATGTCAGAAGCTATTACAGCGAGTTCGATACTGACCAGTTTGACTTTACCAGCGATATGAGCACCAATGATATTCCTGTGCAGACCGTGTTCAGACCGCCAACCTGGCTTATGCTGGATAAGATGGTCAGTATTTTTGATGATATTTTCAGAGACTGTTTAGCCCAGTACTCCAAAGGCGACGGAACTCCTACGGATTACTGGGATAATGTTACGACGATATTATCTGATATTGACACGACCAGAGAACATTACGTCAGAACACCGCCTGAACTTATTTGCATAGACTTTGATATTCGTGGGGAAGACGGCGAGAAAGACCGGCTTAAGAATCTTGAAGCTGCCAGTCACTTCCCGGAAACCTATGCCGAGTATAGTAAGTCTGGCAAAGGACTACACTTGTATTATATTTACCGCGGCGATGTCTCAAAGCTGTGCAGGATATATGACGATTACATTGAAATTAAGGTTTTTACTGGGAAGTCCGCATTGAGAAGGAAACTGTGTGGATGCAATGATATTCCGATCGCTACGATCAGCAGCGGGCTTCCTGTTAAGGAGCCGAAAGGAGACAAGATGCTGGATTGCGACGGAGTACAAAATGAGAAACAGCTTCGAAAGCTGATTATTAACTGTTTGCATAAAAAGCACCACGGCGCTACTAAACCCGAAATCGATTATATTTACTCGGAACTTGAAAAAGCTTACAACAAAGGCATGTATTACGACGTTACGGACTTGAGACCGTCTATACAGGCGTTTGCTACGAACAGCACACACCAGCCTATCGAGTGCTTGAGGAAAGTCGGTTTGATGCGGTTTAAGTCGGAAGAAGAGTTGCCACCTGTTGAGTATGAGAACTCGACGGACGGCGGTTCTACAGATAGCAGATACTCAGACGAGGACACAGATCTCGTGATATTTGATATTGAGGTGTTCCCGAATCTGCTGCTTATCTGTTGGAAGTTTATTGGCGAAGGTAAGCCTGTATATTCGCTCTTTAATCCTACGCCGTCAGAGATTGAGCCGCTATTGAAACTTAAACTCATCGGATTCAATAACCGTTCGTACGACAACCATATTGTTTACGCGGCGTATATGGGAAAGAGTAATCAGGAATTGTACGAAGCGTCGAAACGGATTATAGGCGGAAGCGCTAGTGCCAAATACGGTAGTGCGTACAATCTGTCTTACGCGGATATTTACGATTTCATAAGCAAGAAACAGGGATTAAAGAAATGGGAAATTGAACTTGGCATTCATCATCAGGAGTTGGGCTTTCCATGGGACGAACCCGTGCCTGAGGAGAAATGGAATTTGGTTGCCGAATATTGTAAGAACGACGTTATAGCCACTGAGGCTGTATGGAACGCTCGTAAGGAAGATTTCGTGGCTAGAGAGATACTGGCGAAGCTCAGCGGTCTGACCGTGAACGATACCACCAGAATGCACACTACGAAAATTATATTTGGCGACAACAAGAAACCGGAGTTGGTTTACACAGATTTGAGCCAGATGTTCCCTGGCTATGAGTTTAATGCCGGTGGAATCGATCGAGATCGCTATATTTCTGAACCCGTAAGCGGAAAGTCTATTTACATGGGCGAAGATCCTGGAGAAGGCGGTTATGTATACGCCGAACCCGGAGAGCATCGGAACGTAACACTTCTGGATATTGCTTCGATGCATCCCACAAGCGCTATAGAACTCAACATATTCGGCGAATACACTCAGAGATTTAAAGATATTGTTGAGGCTAGACTGGCGATCAAGCATAAAGATAACGACAGACTTAAGGAGTTGCTTAATGGCGCCTTTGTTCCGTATCTGGACAACGAAAACATGGACGCACTGTCGTCTGCTCTGAAGATTGTTATCAACAGCGTTTATGGATATACCAAAGCCGGATTCGACAATCCGTTCAAGGATCCTAGAAACGTTGACAACATTATTGCTAAACGCGGTGCTCTGTTCATGATCAATCTCAAACACGAAGTCCAGAAGCGTGGGTTTACGGTTGTGCATATTAAGACTGATTCTATCAAGATAGAGAACGCTACTCCAGATATTATCCAGTTTGTCATGGACTATGGCAAGCAGTATGGATATTCGTTCGAGCATGAAGCCACTTACGAAAAGATGTGCCTGGTCAACGATGCGGTTTATATTGCTAAGTATGACAGCCAGGGCATCAGAAATAAGGGCGGTAAGCATGCCGGAGAATGGACCGCTACCGGTAAGCAATTCCAGGTTCCTTATGTGTTCAAGACTCTATTCTCTCACGAGCCAATTGTATTTGATGATTTGTGTGAGACTAAGTCCGTCACTACCGCTATGTATCTTGACATGAATGAAGGTCTTGGCGAAGACGAACACAATTACACGTTCGTTGGACGAGCTGGTCAGTTCTGTCCGATGCTTCCCGGCGCTGGCGGAGGTCTTCTTCTTAGGGAGAAGGACAAGAACAGTTACAGCGCTGTCGGCGGAACTAAAGGTTTCAGATGGATGGAGTCTGAGGTTGTTCGTAACCTCGGAAAAGAACAGCTTATTGACAAATCATATTACAAGAAACTCGCTGATGAGGCGATTGAAACTATTTCAAAGTTCAGTGACTATGAGGCGTTTGTTGCGGAGAGCGTTAGCGATTACGTTAACGCTGTTCCGTTTTTGAACGCTCCTGAAACCGCTGAAGAAAATAAGGAGGTAGAATATGGCAAACAATATTAAGATCATCAAAAATGTAGACGGCTTTGATTATTTCGAGATTGACAACGCCGATATCGGCAAGAGAGGATGGCGCAACTTCGCCGGCAATCCTACCCAGGTCAAGCCCAACAACACCGATCGGTCGTTTAACATTTTTCTTTCTGACGAGGAAGCTAATCTTCTTCGCACTGAGGGATACAATGTCAAGACCAGAGTATCTGAGAACAACCCGTCGGAACCTGCGCTGAATTACCTTGAGGTATTCATCAAGTATGATCGTAGATTCCCGAGATTCCTGCCTAAGGTGCTGCAGACCAGACCCAATGCCGCTCCGATTCTTATTCCCGAAGATCTGCTGTATCAGCTGGACACCTACGAGATCGTCCGCGCTAAGCTGAAGGTTCGAGCGTATGACTGGGAATATAACCGAAAGCACGGCAGGAAGGCTATGCTTTCCAAGCTGTATGTTACCATTTATCAGGATGAATTCGATAAGGAGTTCTATCCTGACGACGAAGAGATTCCGTTCGCTTGATATTTTATGGGCATTACATTATATGCCCATCAGCAAGAGGCGCTGGACAAATTACATAATGGCGCAATTCTAAATGGTACGGTCGGCTCCGGTAAGTCTATTACCGGGCTGGCCTACTATTTTACACGAGTTTGTGATGGTAATTTAAGCACTCTCAAGATGGGTAAAAAGATTGATATTTACATCATCACGACGGCTATGAAACGCGATAAGAAAGAATGGGATTCAGAGTGCGCTAGATATTTGCTGTCTACAGACCCAGCAAAATGTTATCACGGGGTTAAAGTCGTCATTGACAGCTGGAACAATATTAAAAAGTATGAGGGCGTCTCTGGCGCCTTCTTTTTATTTGACGAGCAGAGAGTCGTAGGCAACGGGGCTTGGGTTAAAGCGTTCTTAAAGATAACCAAAGCCAACCAATGGATATTATTGTCCGGAACTCCTGGCGATTCTTATATGGATTACATACCCGTCTTTTTGGCTAACGGCTTTTATCGTAACCGAACGGAGTTCATCAGGAACCATGTGATTTACAAAAGATATTTGAAGTATCCAGCGGTTGAACGATTTGTAGGCACTAAGAAGCTTGCTTACTTAAGAGAGAAAGTGCTTATTGACATGAACTTCAAGCGATCTACTATCGCTCATCACGAGACGGTTATAGTTCCGTATGACGCGGATATTTACAAACAGCTTCTTAGAACACGATGGAACATCTACGATTCAAAGCCAATAGAGACTTCTGCGGAATTGTGTTACCTGCTTCGTAAGACTGTCAACAGCGATCGTCGTCGTCTTGATGCTTTGGCTTCTCTACTGCGAAAGCATAGACGGGCTATTATATTTTTCAACCACACATACGAAGCAGAACTGATTCTAGAACTGTGCAATAGCCTTGATATTCCTTGTGCCAGATGGGACGGCAAGAAACACGAACAAATTCCAAAGACCGATAGATGGGCATATGTTGTGCAATATGCCGCTGGAGATAGCGGATGGAACTGCACAGACACCGACACAGTAATCTTTTATTCACAAAGTTATTCGTACAAGTCTACAGTACAGGCCGCTGGACGTATTGACAGACTAAACACGCCTTATACGGATTTATATTTTTTCCATTTGCGTTCCAACTCAGGAATAGACCGTGCAATTAATGCGGCATTAAAGCGCAAACAGGAATTCAACGCGACTAGATACATAAAAACCTTAGATGAGCACTGAACATAAATTACAGGCCCTGTAATGAAGAAGAAGGATAAATGAAGTATACGGATATACACCGAGGTCAGACTCGGGAATGCGGTTCAACTCCGCCATTTATCCCAACTCTTTATATTTTTGGAGATTGGTATGCTTGAAAACAAATTTAAGACAAAACTGATCAAAGAGATTAAACAACGCTTTCCTGGGTGTTTGGTGGTTCATCTCGACCCTAACGAAATACAGGGGATACCCGACATATTGATATTATTCAATGACAGATGGGCGGCCCTTGAAGGAAAGAAAAACGCGAGCGCATCGCATCGACCTAATCAAGACTACTATGTAGAGCTTATGGATCGAATGTCATTCGCTCGTTTTATATTTCCGGAAAACGCTCAGGAGGTAATGAATGAACTGGAACGAACATTCAAGACTTGAAGGACAGCATTCGATGTTTAGTCCTTCGCAACCGGCGTGGCTCAACTACGACCGAGAGAAACTTATAACCGTTTGCAAAAACATGGAGGCTAAGAAACGTGGCACGGAGTTACACAGCTTTGCGGCATCTTGTATCAAGCTTGGACAACGACTCCCTAAGAGGCCAGTCACAACTCTTAGCATGTATGTCAATGACGCCATAACTTACAAGATGAGACCAGAACAGCCTTTGTTCTACTCGTCTTATTTTTTTGGAACTTCAGACGCAATAGTGCTCGACGAGAAAAAGTCGTTGCTCAGAATTCACGATCTCAAAACAGGCACTATACCGGGCAAGATGGAACAGTTGCTGATATATGACGCTTTGTTTTGTCTAGAGTACGGAGTGGATCCTATTGATATTCAGCATGAGCTGAGAATCTATCAGGACGCCAACGCTATTGTGCACACTCCAGAAGGCTCTGAGATTTATCCGATCATGGATAAGATTGTGGACTTCAATGATATTTTGTTGCAACTTGAGGAGGCAAACGAATGAACTCAGAATTATACCATTATGGGATTAAACGCCGATCTGGACGATATCCTTATGGTAGCGGAGAAGATCCTTATCAGCATGAAGGCGGGCGACACTGGTCTTACGAAGAAACTAGAGAGCTTCGAAAACAAGGATTAAGTGACGCACAAATTGCTGATTATTTTGGAATTAGCCAGTCTGATTTCAGAAGATATCAGAGTCAGGGGCATGCTGAGAAAAGAGCGGCTCAGGCTGCCCAGGCGGTTCAGTTGAGGGATAAGGGCATGTCCCTTAGGGCTATTGCTGAGCGTATGGATATTTCTGAATCTCAAGTTCGAAACCTGATCAATCCTACTCTTAACAAACGAGCTTTGGCAAATTCTCAGCTAAAAGATGTTCTCAAAGAGCAGGTCGAAGAGAAAGGGCATATTGACGTAGGCAAAGGTGTAGAACAGCAGTTAATGGTTTCTGACACCAAACTCAAGCAGGCGATCAAGAACCTTGAGGAAGAAGGCTATGTCGTAAGTTATCCTCGTGTCGAGCAGATGGGAACGGGGCATAAAACAACTGTGATGGTTCTTTCTCCTCCTGGAACTCCTAAAAACTATGTGTATAACCACATGGAAGAAATCCGCATGATAGATGATATTTATGCGGAGCCAGGAGAAAACGGACTTAGCTATTTCAAGATGCATCCTCCGGAACAGGTTGATCTTAGCCGAGTTGAAATCAAGTACGTCGAGGACGGAGCAAAAGCTAAAGACGGAATAATTGAACTTAGAAAAGGTGTTCAAGATTTAGATCTTGGCGATTCTAACTATGCTCAGGTTCGTATTGCGGTAGGCGGCAAATACTATCTTAAAGGCATGGCTGTATACACCGACGATATTCCGCCGGGAAAAGACATTATATTCTACTCTAAAAAGTCTAAGAACGAGCCTTTAGACGAGATATTTAAAAAACAGGATCTCGAAAATCCGACAAATCCTTTCGGCACTTCGATCAAAAAGCAAAACGATTGGGTCGATGAAGACGGCGTAAGGCACCAAGGCGCTATTAATCTAGTAAAGGAACAAGGCGACTGGAGCAAACAGCAGTTAAATCTGGCATCCCAGATGCTCTCGAAGCAGTCCGTTCCTTTAGCCAAGAGACAGCTTGATATTGACTATGCTCGCCGAGAAGACGAATTTCGGGATATTTGTGCTCTTACAAATCCCGCGGTCAAGAAGAAGATGTTGGCAACATTCGAACAGGAATGCGATGCCGCCGCTGTTCATCTCAAGGCTGCCGCTATGCCGAGACAGAGCTGGAATGTTCTTATTCCGTCAACGACTCTTAAAGAGAACGAGATATATGCGCCTCGGTATCAAGACGGAGAAACTGTGGTGCTTATTAGATATCCTCATGGCGGAAAGTTTGAGATGCCTCAGCTTACTGTAAACAATCGTGATCCAGACGGTAAGCGTACGATTGGCAACGATTCCTCTGACGCCGTATGCATTCATCCGTCTACGTTTTCTATATTATCGGGAGCTGATGCCGATGGCGATACTGTTCTGGTTATTCCTAATCCCAAGACGCCGTCTGGCAAACGTCTTATACAGAATGAAGATCCTCTTCCGGGATTAAAGAACTTTGACACTGATCAGTATAAGCCTCCGGCAGGAGTTACTGTAAAGAAAATGTCTAAACGTGAAGAGCAACTCCAAATGGGTATTGTGTCTAATCTCATTACGGATATGACTCTTAAAGGAGCTCCCAGGGAAGATCTAGAACGTGCGGTCAAACACAGCATGGTCGTTATTGATGCTAGAAAGCACGGTCTGGATTACAAACGATCCGAAAAAGATAATGATATTGAATCGCTGAAGATTAAATATCAGATGCATGAAGATGGCACTTATGGCGGAGCCAGCACATTGATATCTCAGGCGAGCTCTACAGTTAGAGTTCCCGAGCGAAGAAAAAATAACGAGTATCACATCGATCCTGAAACTGGAGAAAAGATATTTAATTATACAAACAGGGAATACGAGAAGTATAACAAGAAGACTCAAAAGGTGAAGATCGAGCAGGCTCAGAGCGAATCTACCAAGATGTACGAGGCTAAAGACGCTCGCGAACTTATGTCTGGCCCTGGACATTCTGGAACTCCAATGGAGAACACATACGCCAATTATGCTAACAGATGCAAAGCTCTTGCTAATCAGGCTAGAAAAGAGTATATGGCAACGCCTAATCTTGAATACAAGCAGGAAGCGGCTAAGAAGTATGCAAAAGAAGTAGCGTCACTCAATGTCAAGCTGAACGATTCGCTCAAGAATGCGCCTCTTGAAAGACAGGCTCAGCTTTTAGCCAATTATAGGGTTAAAGGCCAGATAGAATCAGCGAAACGTATGGGCGAAGAACTTACATACTCTGATATTCAGAAGATGAAAGGCAGAGCTATAGGACCGGCTAGAGAAGATGTTGGCGCTAAGAAGAAAATGATAAAGTTTACAGACGAGGAATGGGAAGCCATTCAGAACGGAGCCATTTCTCATACTAAACTTACGAAACTTCTACAAAACGCCGATCAGGACGATTATATCAAGAGAGCGATGCCTAAAGAAACTCCTGCAATTACTGCGGCTAAGCTTAGTAGAGCTCGTGGATATTTAGATAAGGGATACACCTTGAACGAG
>JAEIGA010008322.1_pt1 | contig 15715 bp, 15 predicted proteins | sample 9270691 | NCBI WGS metagenome assembly JAEIGA01 (sample SAMN17057246, study PRJNA624740) | gut metagenome | biome: biome; isolation source: fecal sample | host: Bos grunniens | place: China: Xizang | collected 2019
AGAAAGACCAACGTAACGTCTGGCGAAGCGGGTGGAATTACACAACATATCGGTGCATATCAAGCGGTTGCAGGTGGAAAAACGATAACCTTTTTAGACACACCAGGTCACGCAGCGTTTACAGCAATGAGGGCAAGGGGTGCACAAGCAACGGATATTGCAGTTTTAGTTGTTGCGGCGGACGACGGAATTATGCCACAAACAATAGAGGCTATCAGCCACGCAAAAGCGGCGGACGTTCCAATTATCGTAGCAATTAACAAAATCGATAAGCCAGAGGCTAACGTTGAAAGAATTAAAACCCAACTTACAGAAAACGGACTTCTTCCAGAAGAATGGGGCGGAGACGTAATTATATGTCCGGTATCTGCAAAAACTGGCGAAGGATTTGATAATCTTTTAGAAAATATCAACTTAGTAGCCGAAATCAAAGACTTAAAGGCAAACCCTAATAGAAAAGCAAAAGGTGTTGTAATAGAGGCTAAACTTGACCAAAGTCGTGGACCTATTGCAAACATTTTAATTCAAAATGGAACGCTTAAAGTTGCAGATAGCATAGTTGTAGGCACGGTTACAGGTAAAGTTAGGGCTATGACGGATGATAAGGGTAGAAAAATTACTCAAGCAGGTCCATCTACGCCAGTTTCAATTATGGGACTAGAAGAAGTACCTAATGCAGGCGACATTTTATATGCAGTAGAACAAGAAAAACTATCAAAACTCGTTGCCGAAGAAAGAAAGAACAGAGAAAGGGAAAATATGATTAAAGCATCACAAATGGTAACGCTTGATGATGTATTTAATAAGATTTCCGAAGGCGAAATGAAAGTTCTTAAGATTATCGTAAAAGCCGACGTTCAAGGTTCAGTTGAAGCGGTTAAACAATCTTTAGAAAAACTTTCTAACCAAGAAGTTAGAGTTAGCGTTATTCATGCGGGTGCCGGTGCTATCAACGAAACGGATATAATGTTAGCAGAATCTTCTTCTGCAATTATAATCGGCTTTAACGTAAGACCGGATTCAAACGCTAAGCAAGTCGCAGAAAGAAGTGGCGTAGACATTAAATTATACAGAATTATTTACGAAGCCATTGAAGACGTTCAAAAGGCACTTAAGGGTATGCTTGCACCAAAGTTCAAAGAAGTTTACTTAGGAAAGGCAGAAGTAAGGCAAACATTCAAAATTTCTGGTGTTGGTATGGTTGCAGGTTGTTACGTAACAGAGGGTAAGATTGTTAGAAATGGTAAACTTAGAATATACCGTGACGACGTAATGATATGCGAAGGCAACGTAAATCAATTAAAGAGAATGAAAGACGACGTAAAAGAAGTTGCTCAAGGATTTGAGTGCGGTATATCTATTGAAAAGTTTAACGATATTAAAATCGGCGACTTTATCGAGAGTTATTTAGTAGAAGAGACGAAAGACTAATATGGGAAACATTGATAGAATGGACAGAATAAACTCTGAAATTCAAAAAGAGATTTATGACGTTATTAAAAGAAAAATAAAAAATCCGCTTGTTACAGAAATGTTTTCTGTAACAGCGGTTGATACTTCAAAAGACTTAAAGCACGCAAAAGTGTTTATAAGCGTATATTCGACAAACGAGGAAAGGAAAAGGGCAACATATACGGCAATAGTTAATGATGCTAAAAAGGTTAGATACGAACTTTCTAAGGTTATGCGAATGAGAACTGTTCCAGAAATTCAATTTATTACAGACAACAGCCTAGATTATGGCGATAAAATGGATAAACTATTTCTTAGGATAGAAAAAGAACTTAAGGGAGATAAGGGTGGAAACAATTAAGAGTTTTGCACAAAAATTAAAAGAAGAAAAAAAAGTTGCTATTTTTAGTCACGTTCGCCCTGACGGAGATACTATTGGTAGTGCTTTTGCGCTAAAAATGGCACTTGAAAAACTAGGAATTTTAGCAGACCTTTTTTGTGATGAAGAAATTTCTGAAAAGTTTAATTTTATTCTTTTAGGCGAAACGTTTAAAAAAACTTTAACCGATTCTTACACGGCTTTTATAGCCGTTGATTCGGCTGATATTACTAGACTCGGCAATTTTGCCGAGCATTTTTCTTATCATAAAAGAACGTATAACTTAGACCATCATATAAGTAACACAAGATACGCTAAATATAATTTAGTTATAGATAATGCTTCTAACTCTGAAAACGTTTATGATTTAATTTTAGAACTTGGCGTTCAAATTGACGAGAAAATTGCAAAGGCGCTAGCGCTTGGAATTACAACGGATACGGGTGCTTTTAAGCACAAAAATCTCACTTCAAAAACACTTGAAGTGGCTTCTAAACTAAAAGATTTAGGTGCAGATTACAATGCAATTATATATAATACCTTTACAAAACAATCTAAGCAAAGGGCAAAACTTTTTGCTTTAGTTATGTCTAAAATAAGATATTTACTAGACGATAGGTTTGCTGTAATTACCGTTTTATTAGACGATATTCAAAAAGTAGGTGCAAAAAGTGAAGACACAGAGGGTTTTATAGACTTTATTATGGGCATTGATTGTGTAGAAGTAGGGGCTTGTCTTCTTGAAATGACAAAAAACAATTATAAAATTAGTTTTAGGTCAAAGTCGGCGGACGTTAATTCGGTTGCGTCTGTTTTTGGCGGTGGCGGACACGTTCTTGCAAGCGGTTGCAGAATAAGTGGTGACCTAGAAGAAGTTATAGATAAAATTAGATACGCAGTAAAACAACGTTTGGTAGACTAAAATGAAAGGCTTTATAAATATAATCAAACCAAGCGGTATAACTTCGGCAGGAGTTGTAAATGCGGTTAAAAGAAAATTTAATATTAAATGTGGGCATATGGGCACTCTGGACCCTATGGCAAGTGGCATTTTGCCAGTTGGATTAGGAAAGGCTAGTAGACTTTTTCAATATATGCTAGACAAAGAAAAAAAGTATATTGCAAATTTTAAGTTTGGGCTTTTGACCGATACTTTAGATACAACGGGAAAGGTGGAAAAAACAACGGAGTTTATTCCAAGCAAAAGTCAAATAATTGATGCTCTAAAATATTTTATTGGAAATATTAGCCAAGTTCCCCCAAAATATTCTGCAAAGTGTATAAGCGGAAAAAGGGGCTATCAACTTGCAAGAAGCGGAGTGGAATTTGAACTTGCGCCAAAAATTGTTAATATCATTGATTTTTCTTTAATTAGTCAAATTAGTGAAGACGAGTTTTCTTTTAAAATTAGATGTAAAGGCGGTACGTATATACGTTCTCTTGCTAGAGACCTCGGGGAAAAACTAGGCAGTCTTGCAATTATGTCTAAACTAGATAGAACGACGTGTGGTGTATTTAACTACAACAACGGTATTGCGTATGAAGACTTTATTAATGCGGATAATTTAGATAAATATATAATAAAGCCAGAAGATACAATTTCTTTTGACAGTATAGTTTTAACTGAAAAACAGGCGACTAAACTAATAAACGGCGTATACGAAAAAGGCGAGTATCAAGACGGAATATACAAAGTTTTTTTTGAAGAAGAGTTTTTAGGTGTCGGCACAGTTATAAATGGAATTCTTAAAATTAATAGTTATATTAGGTAATTGATGGTGGAAAATAACAAAGTAGTAATTGCGCTTGGGTATTTTGACGGAGTACACAAGGGGCATCAAATGGTTATAGAAAAGGCAAAAAGCGTGGCTAAAGAACGTGGCTACAAAGTTGTTGTTTTCACTTTTGGTGGGGATTTAAAAAAAATAACCAAAAAAAATAATGGTGGCACAATTTATTCGTTAGAAGAAAAAACTCTTTTAATTAACCAATTAGGTGTAGAAAATATATTCGTTGCACCGGTAAGTAAAAGTTTTTTATCTAAGGGTAAACTAGCATTTCTAAAATTCTTGAATAAAAATTATAACGTAAAAGCGTACGTTTGCGGAAAGGATTACAAGTTTGGCAAAAATGGTGGAGACGTAAATTTTCTAACCCTTTATGCAAGGCAGAATCAGCAAGAAGTTTTCGTTGTAAAAGACGTGTTTTTGCACGGCGAAAAAATTTCTTCTACAATTATTAAAGAGCATTTAAAAAAAGCAAAACTAGATACGGCAAGCGAGATGTTAGGGCATAATTATTTTATTTTAGGAAAGGTTGTTTCTGATAGGCACAAGGGAAGCAATATAGGATTTCCAACTGCAAACGTAAAACTAAACGGGCAAAAATGTTTACTTAAAAAGGGCGTTTATATTGGAAAAATTTCAGTCAGAGGCACCTATTATAAGGCTATAATAAATTATGGAAACAGACCGACGTTTGATTTAGACGAAACCTTGTTAGAAGCCCACTTAATTGACTTTAACGGCAATCTTTACGGCAAAACTATTAAAATAGAGTTTTTAGAGTTTATTAGAGAAATTAAAAAGTTCTCTAACGAGGAAGAACTAATTGCAAGACTTAATTTGGATTTAAAACTTGCAAAGGAAAAAGTATATGATTAAATTTGGGCCTAGTGGCAATTCTACTGCATTTTACAATGCTAATTTAACAAAAAGTGAAGATTCTGCAAGATGGGTTAAAAATATGGGGCTATCCGCATTTGAGTATTCTTTTGGCCGTGGCGTAAATATGGGCGAAGAGAGGGCGGTGCAAATAGGCAAAGCATTCAAGGAAAACGGTATTGATATAAGCGTGCACGCACCATATTATATAAACCTTGCAAACACGGAAGAAGAGAACGTGCAAAAATCTTTTAACTACTTAATAGAATCTGCAAAAAAACTTTTGCTTTTAGGTGGAAGCAGGGTAATATTTCACCCGGCAAGTCAAGGCAAAATGAAAAGGGAAGATTCTGTTTTATTAACTAAAAAAAGGCTAGAAAAGTTTTGTGAAATAGTATATTCTGAAGGGCTAGAAAACGTTATTTTTTGCCCAGAAACAATGGGAAAACTTGGACAAATAGGCACACTAGAAGAGATAGTGGAATTTTGCAAAATTGATAAAATATATCTTCCAGCGATAGATTTCGGGCATTTAAATGCAAGAGAGTTTGGAAGCCTTAAAACACAAAAAGATTTTGAAGACAAACTAAATTTTATGATAGATAGTTTAGGGTTTGAAAGGGTAAAGCATTTTCACGTGCATTTTTCTAAGATAGAATATTCTGCAAAAGGCGAGGTTAGACATTTAACCTTTGAAGACAATCACTACGGACCAGACCCAGAAAACTTTATAAAAGCGATAAAAAAGTTGAAATTAGAACCTGTTGTTATATGTGAATCGGCGGGAACACAAGATATAGATGCGCTTTATATGCAAAAAATATATAGCAATTATTGACTAAATAAAAAAAATTTGCTAAAATAAAAAAAAGGGCAAAATATGACCGATAATATTAGTGTAAAAGATGGCACCGCCATTTTAATTACAGATGCTATAAATAGAAAATATTTTTCCTCTCTTGATATAGAAGAGGGCATAGTTGTTTTATGTGACTGTTTAATATATTTTGTAGATGCAAGATATTTTTCAGCAGTTAAAAGTAAAATAGAAAAAAAAGGTTTTATTCCTTTATTATATAAAGACATAGAAAGCGTAAAAAAAGTTTTAATCGAAAAGGGAATACACAGTCTTGGGCTTGATTATACAACTACTACGTTAAAACAATATGCAGATTACAAACGTTTAGAAGTTAATTTGTTTGACGCAACGCTTGCGATAAAAAAGGCAAGGGCAAAAAAAGAAAAAAAAGAATTGCAATGCATAAAAAAGGCTTGCGAGATTACGCAAAAGGCTTTTTATTCGACCTTAGGTCAAATTAAAGAGGGAATAACCGAACTAGAAGTAAAAGAAATTCTTGTAAAAAAATACAAGGAATTTGGCGCAAGTGGGGAAAGTTTTGACACGATAGTTGCGTTTGGCAAAAATTCTGCAGTTCCTCACCACAAGAGTGGAAAAACTAAATTAAAAAAGGATTCCGTGGTGCTTATAGATACGGGTTGCAAATATAAAGGTTATTGTAGCGATTATACTAGAACAATGTATTTTGGAACGCCTAGCACAAAATTCGTTAAAGCATATGAACTGGTAAAAAAGGCAAACGAGGTAGGCATAGAAAATGCAGTTTATGGCGCTGAATATAAAAAAGCAGACACGGCAGTTAGAGAAGTTTTCAAAAAAGAAGGCGTGGAAGAATATTTTACCCACTCTTTAGGACACGGACTGGGAATGGAGATTCACGAATACCCAACGATTTCTAGCAGATACAGCGGAAAGTTTAGCGAAAGCGAAGTATTCACGATAGAGCCGGGACTTTATTTTGACGGTAGGTTTGGAATAAGGATTGAGGATACGGTGGTTATACAAAACAAAAAGGCTAAAAGGCTTTTTACAGATGATAAAAGGCTTATAATAATATAAAACATATAAGATAATATTTAAGGAGAAAAAATATGATTTCAGCAGGCGATTTTAGAAAGGGCGTAACTTTTGAATACGAAAACGGAGTATATACTATTGTAGAATTCCAACACGTAAAACCAGGCAAGGGTGCAGCATTCGTTAGAACAAAAATGAAAAACGTTATAACTGGTTCTGTGCTAGAAAAAACTTGGAACCCAACGGAAAAAATTCAAGAAGCACATATCGAAACAAAAAATATGACATATTCTTACACAGACGGCGACCTATATTATTTTATGGACCAAGAATATAATATGATTCCACTAAACTACGAACAAGTAGAAGATGCACTACTTTATATTAGAGAAAACGACCCAGTAGTAGTTAAGTTCTTCAAAGGTTCGGCATTTTCAGTTGAATGTGAAAACTTCGTAGTACTAAGGGTAGTAAAAGCTGACCCATCTGTAAAGGGCAACACGGCAACAAATGCTACAAAAGAAGCAGAACTTGAAACAGGTGCAAAATTACAAGTTCCAATGTTTGTAAACGAGGGTGAACTAATTAGGGTTGACACAAGAAGTGGCGAATACATGGAAAGAGTAAAGGGCTAAAAAGAATTAAACCCGCAAACAAGTTTTGCGGGTTTTTTAGTTAATATTATGAAAACGGCATTGATAACGGGTGCCTCGGGCGGAATAGGAAAAGCTTTAGTGCTTGCCTTTGTAAAAGAAGGATATTTCGTTTTTGGGCAATATAGTAAAAATAAAAAAGAAATAGAAAGTTTGCAACAACAATTAAAAGAGTTGAATAAAGCAGACCTATTTTGTGCTATATCTGGTGATTTTTCCGTTAAAGGAGAGGCTCTAAGGGTAGCAAATATGGCCATGTCTTCATTTAAGCATATAGACGTTTTAGTTAATAACGCAGGGGTGGACCTTTATAAACTTTTAACTGACACCACAGATGAAGAATGGGACAGAGTTTTTGATATAAACGTAAAATCTGCGTTTATAATTTCCAAAGTCGTGCTAAAGGAAATGATAAATAGAAATAGTGGCAAAATAATTAATATTTCTTCTGTGTGGGGAATTAACGGCGCATCTATGGAATCGGTGTATTCTGCATCAAAATTTGCTTTAGTGGGGCTTACAAAATCGCTTGCAAAAGAAGTTGCAGGGTCTAAAATAAATGTAAATTGCGTTTGCCCAGGCGTTATCGATACGCCTATGAATGCAAACTTTAACGAGCAGGAAATGACTGATATTATATCTTCTATTCCGGCAGGCAGATTAGGAAAAAGCCAAGAAATAGCAGACCTGTGCTTATTTCTAGCAAGTGAAAAGGCGGACTATATTAACGGCGCAGTAATAAGTGCGGACGGGGGATATTCTTTATAAAAGACTGCACTTAAAGTGTAAAAACTGCACTTAAAGTGTTAACTAACAAAACTTTTCAGCAGTGAAAAACAAAGGCAATAATTAATAGTAGTATGCAAAGAAAAAGCGGTGTTTTACTTCCAATATTCTCGTTAGATAGTGGATACGGGATTGGTGATTTTGGAAAAAGCGGATATAATTTTGTTGATTTTTTAAGAAAAAGCAAGCAAAAAATTTGGCAAATTCTTCCCCTTGCACAAACGGGGCTAGCAAATTCGCCATATTCTTCGGTAAGCCTAAAATCATACAATCCTCTTTTTATAAGTCCAGAATTATTGTTTCAGCAAAAACTTATAACCAAAAAAGAACTTTCTAGCCTTAAAACAAAGGCAAACAAAGTAGATTATAGCCTTGTTCAATCAAAAAAAATGAAGGTTCTTAGAAAGGCTTTTTTAAGGTTTAATATTTTTGAAGAGGGCTTTCAAAAGTTTTTGAAAAAGAAAGAACAACATAGTTATGCTCTTTTTATGGCGATAAAAAACAAAAATAACGGGGCTTGTTTTTTAGACTGGGAAGATGGCTTAAAACGAAAGGAAGAAAACGCAATTAAAGACTTCGAAAAGTACAACAAGCAAGAAATTATGTTTTGGGAATTTGTTCAATATATTGCAAAAACCCAATGGCTTAAATTAAAAAAATACGCAAATAAAAAGGGAATAAGTATTTTTGGTGATATGCCTTTTTATCCGTCACTAGATAGCGTTGACGTTTGGGATAATAGCCAATATTTTAAACTTGATCAGGACCTAAACCCAACAAAGGTGGCGGGTGTTCCACCAGACTATTTTTGTGAAGATGGTCAACTTTGGGGCAACCCTGTGTACGACTATGACGTCCAAGAAAAAGATAATTTTTCTTTTTGGAAAGATAGAATTAAAGATGCGCTTACAAAGTTTGATATAGTTAGAATAGACCACTTTAGGGCTTTAGATAGATACTACGAAATAGATTTTAAGAGTACTTCTGCAAAAGAGGGCGAGTGGGTAACTTCGCCAGGCAAAAAACTAATAGATAGCATAAATAGCGTATGCAAAGAAGGGCAAGTTATAGCAGAAGATTTGGGAATGATAGACGACGGTGTTAGAAATCTTTTAGCATACTCAAAGTTTTATGGAATGAAAGTTTTATCATTTGCTTTTGACGGAAATCAAGATAACTTGTATCTTCCTAAAAACATTCAAAGTAATTTTGTTTGCTACACGGGTACGCACGACAACGACACGATTTTAGGGCTTATTAAAAGCGTTGACAAAAACCAGTATATAGCTATAAAGAAAATAACCGTTAATTGCTTCAAAGAGCAAGGACATAGCTGTCAAATAAAAAACAGAAAAGATTTGGCAAGGCAAATAACAAAACTTGGATTTTATACTTTAGCAAACGTTTTTATAATTCCAATGCAAGATATTTTGCTTTTAGATAACGAGTATAGAATAAACGTCCCAGGTCTTGTAAGCGACAAAAACTGGTCTATAATAATAAACAAAAAATATTACAATTTGCAAACCATAGGGCAATTAAAACAAATTACAATGCATTCTAAAAGAGGGTAAAATGAACGATTATTTGCTTAATTTAGAACAAAACGAAATAATATCGTTTAAGGCTTTTGGCGAGAGTATGTGGCCGACTTTAATTAGCGGGAAAAGCACGGTTATTCTTAAAAAGAAAAATCAAAGGCTGAAAAAATATGATATTGGGTTTTATATAAGAGAGAATAAAGAGTTTGTTCTTCACAGAGTAGTTGAGGTTTTAAAAGACGGCTATATGTTTATGGGGGATAGCCAAGATTTTACCGAAAAGGTTTTAGAAGAAAACGTTGTTGCAGTATTAATTGGATATTACAAAGGTAAAAAGTTTATAGACGCAAAGGCAGATAAACAGATAAAAAAAGCGGAAAAACTATATAAAAACGATAAAAAAAGGCTAAGAAAAGCAAAAATTCACAACTTTATTGTTAGATTAAAAGGCAAGATTAAGGGCAAAAAAGAGGGGCGATAAAATGAATAATTTATTAGAAGTAGCAAGAAAAACTAAAAAAGCAAGTGTAAGTTTAATTAAAATTTCAGAGAAAAAGATAAACGAATGCTTAAATAAAATAGCAGACTTTTTAGTTAGCGAAAAAAATTTTTTAATAGAAGAAAACGCAAAAGATATAAAGCTTGCAAGGTCATTAGGAAAAACCGAGGCTTTTATTGATAGACTAAACTTAACAGATAAGGTGATTGAAGCAATAGCAGAGGGACTAAGGCAGGTTTCCCAGTTAAAATCGCCAGCATTTAAAAGCGTATATAAGCACGTTAATAAAGAGCAAGGAATATCAATAGTAAAAAAGAAAGTTCCTTTTGGAACAATTGGAATAATTTACGAATCTCGTCCAAACGTAACGGCAGATGCTTTTGCTCTATGTTTCAAAACAAGAAACGGGGTAATACTAAAAGGCGGAAGCGATTCGCTAAAATCAAACGTAGCAATAATTAAACTGATTAAAAAAGGGCTTAAAAGTTGCAACATAAACCAAGACGTTGTAAATATAATAGAAGACACTTCTAGAGAGACGACAACAGAGTTTATGAAACTTAACGATTTTGTAGACCTTTTAATTCCAAGGGGAAGCGCTGGATTAATACAACATGCCTTAAAAAATGCAACCGTTCCAATTATAGAAACAGGTGCAGGAAACTGCCACATGTATATAGACAAATATGCCGATTTAGATATGGCAACCGAGCTAGTGTTTAATGCAAAAACTCAAAGGTATTCCGTTTGTAATGCACTAGAATCACTTGTTATTCATAAAGACGTTTTAGGCTTAGCGTTAGCAAAAATATACGCAAAACTTCAAGAAAAAGACGTAGAAATGAGATTAGATAAAAAGGCTTACGAAGTTTTTGGCGAGCATAAAAACGTAACAATAGCAACAAAAGAAGACTTTTTTGAAGAGTATGGTAGGGCGGTAATTTCCGTTAAGACTGTTTCTAGCCTTAAGGGTGCAATTGAACATATAAACAAACATAGCACCAAGCATTCGGAATCAATAGTTACAAAAAGCGTTAAAAATGCAAATAGGTTTATGGCGGAAATTGATTCATCATCAGTCTACGTAAACACTTCTACAAGAATGACGGACGGCTTTGTTTTTGGCTTGGGTGCGGAAATTGGTATTTCAACTCAAAAACTTCACGCACGTGGACCTATGGGGCTAGATGCTCTTTTAACCACAAAATACTTTGTAACAAGTAAAGGCGCTATTAGAAAATAAAATAAAACAAACCAAATTAAAAAGAGTTTTGCAAAGGCAAGGCTCTTTTTTATATAAAAATAAACTATATAAAATAAAACTAAAAAACTTTTATAAAAAATTTTAAAAAGTGGAAATAAAACCCTTGACAAAGGTATATAATAAGTGTAAAATTAACTCAAAGTTAGCACTTAACACAAAAGAGTGCTAACAATTAGTAACTTTATTTGCTAAGGGGCAAAGCAAGATGAAATTATCAGAAAGAAAAAGAAATATACTAAGGCTAGTAGTTGATGATTATATATCAACAGCCCAGCCGGTATCATCTAAAAGTATTACTGAAAAATATCTTCCAGATATAAGTTCTGCAACTGTTAGAAGCGAACTTGCAGGGCTTGAAGAGTTGGGGTTTTTATCTCAACCGCACACGTCTAGCGGAAGAGTTCCATCAATAGAAGCGTACAAGTTATACGTAACGGAACTTATGGACAAAAGCAAATTAACCCAAAAAGAATGGGGGATAATTAAGAACTCGTTCAAGGGGCATACGGACAATCTAGAAGAAGTAGTAAAAAATGCGGTTAAAGTAATTAGCGAACTAACCGATTACACTTCAGTAGGTTTTACGTCTCTTAGTGAAAAAGAAAAGATAGAAAAGATAGAAATTTTTAGATATAAAGAAAATCAGGCTTTACTGCTTATAGTAACTGAAAATACGCTAATTAGAGATAAGTTTATAGATATTCCAAAAGAGATGTCAGACGGGCAGATTGTAGAAGCGTGCGAATTAATGTCAAAGCTATTAGTAGGAAAAGAGTTTGGTGAAATTGTTGGTCTAGAAAGGATAGTAGAAGAAGAATTTGAAGGATACAGACTAATTTTTGAAAGTGTAATTAACGCGATAGAAGACTATTTGTTTGGAAAAACAGGCGACGTTGTGGTTAATGGACAAAGTAAAATATTAAATCATCCAGAATACAACGATTCGGAAAAGGTTAAGAACTTTTTATCGGTTGTAACAGATAAAGAAACTCTATCCGGTTTAATGGCAGACGGAAACGACGATATAGAAATAAACATCAAAATCGGTGGTGAAAACGAAAAACAAATGCCAAAAGATTGTTCGCTTGTAACCGCAACGTATTCTGCAAGCGGAGTAAAGATAGGAACATATGGTGTTATAGGTCCACTTCGTATGGATTATCAAAAGGTTGTATCGGTTTTAGAGGGCGTAGGAAAAATACTTGAAGATATAATAAATTCAAAAAAATAAGGTGTAAAAATGGACGAGAAAGAAAAGATTGAAAAAGTAGAAGTTGAAGAGGAAAATTCTACTAAAGAAGAGATTGAAAAAGAGGAAGAACTTGTAAGCGAAAACCAACCTCTTATTGAAATGGAAAAAAAGGCAAACGATTATAAAGACAAGTGGATGCGTTCTGTTGCAGAGTTTGACAACTATAAAAAAAGAAATGCTAATTTATGGAAAGATGCATACAGCGAAGGAATGTCTGACGTAATACTTCAAATACTTCCAGTAGGAGATAATCTAGATATGGCTTTATCGCTTGGGCTAGATGAAAAAACAACGGAAGGCGTTAAACTTATAAGAAAAAGGTTCGACGATATACTTAAAGGCATTGGAGTTGTGGAAATAAATCCAGTAGGTGAAAAGTTTGACCCAATGATTGCCGAAGCAATTATGCAAGTGGAAGGCGAAGAAGGGGAAACTAGTGAAAACGTAAAACAAGTATTCCAAAAGGGGTACAAATTAAAAGATAAGATAATAAGATACGCAAAGGTAAGCGTAATAAAGTAAAAAGGAGAATTAAAAATTATGAAAACAATAGGTATTGACTTAGGAACAACAAACTCATGCGTAGCCATTATGGAAAATGGTGAACCAGTAGTTATAGCAAATGCAGAAGGCGCAAGAACAACACCATCTGTAGTAGCATTTCAAAAAAATGGGGAAAGACTAGTAGGTCAAGTAGCAAAAAGGCAAGCGGTTTCTAACCCAGAAAGAACGGTGGCATCAATTAAAAGACATATGGGTTCTGACTACAAGGTAACGATTGATGATAACAAATATAGTCCACAAGAAATTTCTGCAATGGTTCTATCTAAACTTAAAAAAGATGCAGAAGCATATCTTGGCACAACCGTAACGGATGCAGTTATTACTTGTCCTGCATATTTTTCAGATAGCCAAAGACAAGCAACTAAGGACGCAGGTAAAATAGCAGGACTTAACGTTCTTAGAATTATTAACGAGCCAACGGCAGCAGCCCTTTCTTATGGTCTAGACAAAGAAGGTTCAACACAAAAGGTAATTATTTATGACCTTGGTGGTGGAACGTTTGACGTTTCTATTATGGAAATCGGTGACGGCGTATTCGAAGTTTTAGCAACAAACGGTAACTGTATGCTTGGTGGTGACGACTTTGATAAAAGAATTATGGACTATTTAGTAGAACAATTCAAAGCAAAAGAAGGCATTGATTTATCTAGCGACAAACTTGCATATCAAAGATTAAAAGAAGCTGCAGAAAAGGCTAAAATTGAACTTTCTGGAATGAGCCAAACAAATATAAATCTTCCATTTATAACGGCAGATGCAACAGGTCCTAAGCATTTAGACGTTGACTTAACAAAACAAAAATTCGACGCGCTAACGGCAGACCTAGTTCAAGCAACAATGGAACCTATGAAAAAGGCTATGCAAGACGCAGGACTTTCTTATAGCGACGTAGATAAGGTTATTTTAGTTGGTGGTTCAACACGTATTCCAGCCGTTATAGACGAAGTTAGAAAGGTTACTGGAAAAGAACCATTCAAAGGCATCAACCCAGACGAATGCGTAGCAATTGGTGCGGCAATTCAAGGTGGCGTTTTATCAGGCGAAGTTAAAGACGTTTTACTATTAGACGTTACACCACTTTCTCTTGGTATTGAAACACTTGGTGGCGTTTGCACGAAATTAATTGAAAGAAACACAACTATTCCAGTTAAAAAATCTCAAGTATTCTCAACTGCAGCAGATAATCAAACTCAAGTAGATATTCACATTCTTCAAGGTGAAAGAGAATTCGCAAAAGATAACAAAACACTTGGTAGATTTGAACTAAACGGAATTGCACCTGCACCAAGGGGAATACCTCAAATTGAAGTTACTTTTGATATTGACGCAAACGGCATAGTAAACGTTTCTGCAAAAGACTTAGGAACGGGCAAATCTCAAAATATTACTATAACTTCTTCAACAAACCTTTCAGATGCAGACATTGATAAGGCTGTAAAAGAGGCTAAACAATACGAAGAAGAAGACAAAAAACGTAAGGAAGCGGTAGATGCTCATAACAAACTAGACGGTATGATTTTCACGGTAGAAAAATCTATGAAAGACCTAGCCGACAAGCTATCTGATGAAGACAAGGCAAAATTAGAACAAGAAGTAAAAGATGCTAAAGCAGAACTTGATTCTAACGATAAAGACAGAATGAATAATGCATTTGAACATTTATCAACTGTTTCTCAAGAAGTATTCGGCAAAATATACCAACAAGCACAACAAGCTAGTCAAGAAGGTCAACCAAACGGAGAAAATCCAGGGGATACAGAGTTTCACCAAGGAAACTAGTTAAATAATATATAGAAACTAGTTAAACAAATAAAACAAATAAAAAGATTCGCAAAATTGAAAGGCAAAAATGCCTTTCATTTTGTGCGTATTTAGGGTGTTTCACTTATGACGAATTGTTTGTTATCGCTTAACGGACTACATATCGCACTAGACAATATTAGAAATTCTGTAGAAGTTGCGCTTCGCCTTAATTTAGGTATATTTTATCATATTCTATTTAATATATTTGGTTTACTTGCAATAGGATTCAAACTTTGCGAAACCCAGTCGAATAGCAGAAGAAAAATTTTTATATTTTTTATGGCAGTTGCTATTTGCTGGACGATATATTTTGCACTTCAAGGAAACATAACAAGCGCAGGAATATGTTTTATTCAACTTATTCAATCCCTTGTGTTTATTAAAAGGGGCAAGAAAAAATGGGCGGATAGTATATTTTGGCTATTTTTCTTTGTTTCATTGCAGATAACTATAGGAATTTTAACTTATAGCAACCTAACAAATATTTTGCCTATTATAGGTGGAAGCATTTGTACCACGGCGTATTTTGTAACCAACAAAAAACTTTACAGAATTTTAAGCGTTGCGGTATTTGCAGTTTGGATACTAAACGGTGCGTTTAACTTCTATATAATAGCGCTTATTCACGATAGTTTTGCGTTTATTGGTTATATCGTTGCGCTATTTAGATTTAATATAAAAAAAGACAAACAACAAATAGATAAGCCAGTTGAGGCGGAAAATAAAGATTAATATAAGGATAAATATGGCAAAAAATTATTATGAAACATTAGGTGTATCTAAAAATGCTACGCCAGACGAAATAAAAAAAGCATATAGAACACTTGTAAAAAAATATCATCCAGACCTTCACCCAGGAGATAAAGAGGCTGCGGAAAAGTTTAAAGAGATTAACGAGGCTAACGAAGTATTATCAGACGAGAAGAAAAGAAAAAACTACGATACGTTTGGCGACCCTAATGGTGGAATGGGTGGTTTTGGCG